>Ga0209589_1000995_pt1 | contig 44236 bp, 17 predicted proteins | sample CowpeawhiteBW_FD_187525 | JGI IMG/M metagenome (GOLD analysis project Ga0209589, IMG submission 187525) | Root nodule microbial communities of legume samples collected from California USA - Cow pea white BW (SPAdes) (version 2) | ecosystem: Host-associated > Plants > Roots > Nodule | place: USA...
GTTATAACTGATTGCATAATTTAGGTTATAACTGATTGCATAATTTAGATTACAAAATTCACCCGTCATACAGTATAAATTCACTCAGATTAAAAATTCACCAATAACACAACATACATGTATCAACATTCAATACAGTTTCCATTTCATATATTTCTCAAAAGGATTCGGAAACGGCATACACTTTCCATATCAAATCCATTTCAAAAATTTGTGAAAGAAATTCCTCTCTTAAATTAACAACTTAGAGCATCCCACAACGAACATGTAAAACGGATTACACAATCCGTTTCAGAGTATAATGAGACGGATTGTGTAATCCGTTTCATAAAAAAATTTGCAAATTTTTTTATGAAACGGATTACACAATCCGTTTCATACAGTTTTGAAACGGATTCCGTATTCCGTTTCCCATACATTTTGAATCCCAAATAATGCGTTCAAACAAATTCAATTTAAAAAGCTTATGCTGGTATGAAGACTAACCTGACTGACGGAAATATCACTTCGACGACGAGCTAACGTATTTACTTAGAAGAACTTCCTTCAAAACCTTCAATTACAATAATAATCAATAGTGTGACAGAATAAACAAAACACAGCATGAATAAAGAAATGAGGCATGAATAAAGAAATGAGGATACAAACCTCCAGGGACCACCACGAACGAGCAAAGATATGAGGGACCACAGCACAGAATGAAGGGTTGAAGCAGAGAATGAAAGGCTGAAGGATGCAGAGAATGAAGGGCTGAAGGACGATAGGGACCACTGCACAGAATGAACTGAAGAAGCAGGAATGAAGGAATGAATTGATGATGGAGAACAGAGTGAATTCACGTTTTGGGGGTGCAGCGAGCGAGGTTGACGCAATAAATTTCATTTACTGCGTCCGTACCATTTTCACCCGTTCTCAACCATTCTCACACAACATTAAATAAGGACACAAATGTAAATTTGGGGGGTACTGAAGATTTATTGGAGGTGCAGGGAGAAGCCCCCTCTTTAGCGCAAGAAGGAAGGAAAAATATAAGAAGACAGGAGTGAGAAAAGGAGGAGATAAAAGAAGTACATGTATTTTTTTTTTCGTGATCTGTTAGTCGTATAGAATATTTTGGTAGGAATATGACGATAAATGATAAATATTATATCCAATTTAAAATTTTAAATTAATGAGTTTATGAATTGTTTTTAATAAAGTATTTAACTTTTATATTAGTGTCTAATTTAAACTTACACTTAAATTCTTAATCATGTGACTCATTTGACTTGATCACTTAGACAAACATTCAATCTTGATATCACAAATGAGTATTTTAAAGAATATTTACTAGAGAGATAATACTAATGAGACATGAGTGTAACTCAGATAATAAATTACACCACTTTAACCCAAAACAAAACCTTAATGTTGTGTTTGCTTCTAGAGTTTACTGTTTATAAGATGATAAATCATGATGGATTAATGATGATAGCGAGTCGGGTCGAGTACGGATAGTGTCTATCTGGAACCCGATCTGCAAAATAAAAAAATCCACCCACAACCAGCATCTTTACTCGCCGAGTACCCATTTAAAAAATATCATGAAATTTTTAAAAACCTGCAGATACCCATGGATCCCCGCAAACCCATATATATTTAGAAAGATATATATTGTATAAATTTTTTAAATAAAATTTATTAAAAATATAAAATATAAATTAAATTAAATATAAACTAATTTAAATTTTAATTAATTTAACCTAATAAAATATAAATCTGATTTTAATTTTAATTAAATTTAACTTACTAAAATATAAATTAAATCATTTTTTTATTTTTTGTGGGTAATGGGTACCCGCGAGTACAAGTAGTATGATACCCGCATCCGATCTGTTTATAAGCAGGTATTAAAATATCCATTTCTCACAGATAATAAATACTTGCGGTACTAACAGTCTCAGATTTTATCCGCAAATACCCACTGATGCGGGCATTTTTCCCATCTTTATGAAATGAACCTTGTTTGTTGTTAGGGAATAAAGCTGATTTGTGCATATGGATTTGAGAGGGAGAAAATAATATTATGATATTTGTATGCATGAAGAGACAGCGAAAGAAAAATAACTCAACATACATACATATATACATACATGCATGCATCCATACATACATACATACATCCATACATACATCCATGCGTGCATACATACATACATACATCCATACATACATCCATGCATGCATACATACATGCATGCATACATCAATACATACATACATGCATACATACATGCATGCATACATACATACCTACATACATACATACATACATCCATTCATGCATATATACATGCATACATTCATACATCCATCCATCCATACATACATACATCCATCCATGCATACATACATGCATACATGTGTTCATACATGCATGCATGCACACATACATACATACATACATGCATACACACATACATGCATACATACATACATACATATACATACATACATGCATACATGCGTTCATACATGCATGCATGCACATATACATACATACATACATGCATACATACATACATGTATGCATACATACATACATACATACATACATACATACATACATACATACATACATACATACATCCATGCATGCATACATACATACATACATACATCCATACATACATACATGCATGCATACATACATACATACATGCATGCATACATATATACATGCATACATACATACATACATACATCCACACATACATACATCCATACATCCATACATCCATACATACATACATCCATACATCCATCCATCCATACATACATACATGCATACATGCGTTCATACATGCATGCACACATACATACATACATGCATACACACATACATGCTTACATACGTACATACATACATGTATGCATACATACATACATACATACATCCATACATCCATGCATGCATACATACATACATACATACATACATACATACATACATACATACATGCATGCATACATACATACATATTGAATGGAGTCATAAGACTTTGTGGTTGTCATATTGTCCCTTTTCTCCTCCTTATCAACAAGGATAACTCAAGTTGAAATATCATATAAGCCCTCTAGTACTTGCAAGAATAACTTCACTAACTTCATGAGAATTATCCTTTTTTATATCATATTTATATCATATTGTACGAAGACTCATTTGACTCTTACCACCTAGTTATAATCCTCCTTTATATGAGTCAGATACTAGTCGAGTCATGATACACAAGTCCCCTTTAATACACTTAGACTCATCCTATATTAGCATTTTCTCTTATAAATAGCTAATTTGACAACCCACACTATAAACCTTTTCACTTATACATGTATCGTTAAACATAGTAATACATTCATAGTTACAAAAAGATGCAAACAAGAAAAACCATTTAGCAAGATATAGCCCCTTCCTTCGCGCAAGATAAAGGTCAAAAGTAAAATCACCTTACTCCATCAAAGTCCTTCGAGCAAACAAACCCACAAGAACCATTTAATCACACAATTCACAAAAAACATACTCTCATTTATCAAATTTTCTACTATAACTTTTCCAACATCTGCTCGTACAAATTTCGTAACACCAACAGTAACAACCACAAATCAATCTGTCTCATCCAGTAGTTTCACCCATACTTAATAATTACAAATCACAACTCAAAATTTTTTCCTCTTACAACAGTCTTACCTTTATCTACACAAAAGAAAAATTACTAATGTAGTCATCATTCATTATAATTTTATTTCTCTTGGAAAAATTTTCAAGTTTTATCAACATTCATACATTAAAATCAAACCCCTAATTTATACTTCACCATTAAAGAATTAGATCTGTAAATAAAAAAAAAAACCTTACATTATGGTCTTGACCTAATACTGCTCTTTTCTCCTTAGATAGCTCCACTTATTATAACACTTTATTTAGACAACAAAATGCCCAAGTTACGATCAAGACACAACATTAGGATCTTAACCAAAGGAAATTTGAATAATGATGAATGGAAGCAACATGCAAAACAAGAAGAACACGAACGAGAAAACAAATTATTACATATAGAAAATGGACAAATTTTTCAAAATCACCATTAAGAGAGATTAAATTGGGGGTTTCGTGTATATTACTCTAATGGTAGTAAATCTTCAAAAGGATTATAATTGAATTATAAATTTATGGTAGGAAAAATATGATTTGTTAAGAGAAACAAAGCTAGAGAGAGGGAAAGACGTTCTTAGAGAGGAGATATGATTTTGGGTTCTTACATTTACTTCATATATTTTTTATTTAAATCAGTTTTTTATGAAATATTTTTGTTTTTAAAGATATATTTCAATTTTATAAAATACTTATTATTTTAGAATTAGGAAATCAAAATTGAGATATTATAGATATTTTATATTTTATGTGGTTACACATTGTCATATATATTATATAAATAAAATAAAACGACAAGTTCTTCCATATAACATATCTTTTATATCTATTATATATTGTGTTTATACTATTCTTAAAATTTCGTAAGTCTGCATCCCAATTAAATATGTATCAAATTTTTGAAATTAATATACAAACTTAAACAATCTTACGTCTCTTTAAGACAATATATGTCAAATTAATATTCATGTTTTAATACAACGTCTCTTAAACATATTGCACATCACTTTACTACATATTTTAGAGTTGATATATAATAGTTTAATTGTTATTTTATAAATATTATAAAAGACCGCAAGTTAATTTATGATTGATAACATTCATAAGAGTAATTTTAAAAAAATTGTAATCACAATCTTTTGTTTTTGGTCAGGTTTTATATTTTCTATTACGTTATTTTGTTATGATAAATGTGGCAAAATATTAAAGAAATGATATTTTTATAAATAAATAATTAGAAGCGACTCTAAAACAATGTCAAAATATCTAAAACAACAATAATTGTAACATTATATTTTAATAGTTTAATATTGTTAAAATAAAATAGTATAATTTTACAAAATAAGACTATAATAATATTACTTATATACAATATCAAATTACTATACTAGGATCTCATTATACCTAACATAATTTAAAGTCATTCGTCGCCCATACAACTAACTTTTCAATATTGAGAGATGTCTCTGCACATGTATCTCCATCAGGTCACATCAATAAGGTGATAATTGTAAATGAATAACATAACAAATACAAACAACAAACAAAAAAAAGGTAAGTTAGTTTATAAAAGGCATAATCATATAACAGTTAAACTTATTACATCATAAAATAACATATTTTAAATATTCATAAAAAAATACCAAACATACAATTATAAATTATCTAGACTCAATTATCTATATCTATGCATTGACTCAAATATAAGAAGTTGTGCACATGTCATAAAAGTAGATTGCGGCAAAGGCCCTAACACCACTTGGCTTACCTAACATGAATCAATTTCCTTTATACATGATAAATTACTTATGGCTTCTTCAGATCAATGGCTCCACCCCTAATCTCGCCATACAAATCTTCTTTAACTCTCACCCCCTGTGTCACAACACTCTACATGAGTTTGTAAACCTAGTAGAGTATATGATAACTTTTTACCAAGACATATCCCTAGCCATTGCATAACAATCTACTAGTGAGGACTACACTTCTTCATTAGAAGCCAGGACTCCAAACAAGGATACAATTCAAATTTAACCATTCCATCCCACTAATTCACTTTTATTCTTATAACCTCATCATTTTTCCACAAAACATGATTTCACACCGAGTTTCTCATAACAAACAATCATACATAGTTCATTCATTCATATTCTCGTATAATCCTAATTCATCACATTCAATTACAATCTCATACATATACATACACAAAGCATATCAAAATAGTGAAAATTATTTATCTAACCACATACTTCAAAACAAAGATTCCACTGGTCAAAGTGAAGAATCATGTGTTTAGGATCAATTGTCAAAATTTCAGCTCGATCCAACGGTTAATGAAGTAGGAAATCTTCATTTTATCAGGAGGACACATATCAACCAAACAAGGTAGCACCTCGCGCTCAGCCCTAGAACCCACTGACTTTGGCGTCTAGGGGTCCAAAAGTGGCCCTCGACGAAAGTCAGTGGCCTAGCGCCCGACAACATTATAAGGGCGTTCGGTGGTGTATAAAAAACAACAATTTGGAGAAATTTGATGCTGTGAAATTGACTAATTGGATACCTTTCCTTTAGACTGTGTTTGGATGGGATGATGAATTTGAGGGAGTGAGTTTAAATATATTTGATAGGAAAAGAAGAAGAAGGTGAAATTGTTTGGATAAAGAGAAAGGTAGTGAGAAATGAAGAATTTTGAGATGAAAATCTAATAAAATTAGTAAATAATATGATAGATTTGATAGGTTATTATTTTTTAATTCATAAAAATGTAAATTATTATTATTATTATTTATATTATTATTATCAAATTATATTTAAGATTAAAAGAACACATGTAAACATAAAAGTCTCACATGCAACCAAATTTATAAGGAGATAATTAAAAGATGATTGAAACTTAACTTACGCAAATAAAGATACTGATAAGTCTAATTTGAAGAGCTCGTCACGAAGAACATTCATATGATCTTAGATTTCAATGAGACAAACTCCTATAGAAAAGTAAGAGAACTCTAATAAAAAATAGTGATTTTTAAATAAATTTTTTGTTTTAAAATAATGAAACTTCTCTCTAACATTAATATTTAAACTAAACATTTTAATATTAAAATAATCAAGTTCTACTATTTTTAAATCAATTATAAATCATTATTTTTGTGAAGTTTTACAATAATTGTAAAATTATAACAAATAAAATGAATAATAAAATAATTTACAATAAAATAGAATATAAACATTTAACCAGAATCTTTTGTTTTTTGGTTAGTTTTTATAGTTTTTAATTTTTCTATTACGTTAAATTTTTACGACAAATGGAGGAAAATCTTAAAGAAATAATATTTTTTATAAAGAAATAATCAGAAACGACTTTAAACAATGTCAAAAATATCTAAAAGAACAACAATAATTACAAAATTGTAGCAAATAAAGCGAACAATCAAATATTTTATAATAGAATAGTACTAAAATGAACATACCATAATACTAATTTTAGAATCAGAACTAACAGCAAATAAGTCACACGTTGAAACAAAAATGGCGATTTGCTTCCCAATTAAAAAAAAACAATTTTATTAAATATAAGTAGATTTTAATTACTTTTAAAATAAATGAATATTTGTTTTTTTATTTTATTAAAAACGATTTTTTTATCTATATTTTATAATACTAATTATATCATTTATAATAAAAGAATTTATTAAATTTTTTAAAATTAACGATTATGTTTATCTATTTTTTATAATTTTTTTTTTATTTATCGATAATTAATTAATTTTTTTACTTTATTTTTAATAAATATTAATTTATTTTATATATTAATTTAATAATATTATATTATTATAATTTACTGACATTTATATTTAAAAAATACTTATATATGTACGTTAATTATTATAATATTTTTTTATAAGAAATATCAACAGACTAATAAATTTTTAACACAATTAATTATTATTTTTAATCGTATCAAGATTTTTTTTTATTATAAATTATAAATAAATGAGAACAGAGACCAGCACTCTCACATTATTACTTTTTTCTAAAAGGTTTAAAATAACCCTCACACCCTCACTTCATTCACATTCACTTGCGCACACAGAGCAGTCTACACTCAAACCCTTTCTCACTTTCCAAACCCTAGCGGCAGCACCACACACATTATCTCATTCTCCAAAGATGTCGAGCGCCGATCCAGAGCACCGAGAGGAGGAAGAGGCTCCCGCCGCTGGCGATGACGAGGACACCGGAGCTAACATCGCTCCTATAGTCAAACTGGAGGAGGTTGCTGTCACCACCGGTGAGGAGGACGAAGATCCAATTCTAGATCTGTACGTTATTTCCTTCTCTCATTTTTCTCTATATTGGCTTTTCGATTTGGCGGTTTGTACACTGATCGGTGCGGTTTGTACGTGTTTATCTCTGATCACAGCAAATCGAAATTGTACCGTTTTGACAAAGATGGGAACCAGTGGAAGGAGAGAGGCGCAGGAACCGTGAAGTTCCTGAAGCACAAGGCTACTGGCAAGGTTAGGCTTCTCATGAGGCAGTCCAAGACTCTCAAGATCTGTGCCAATCATCTCAGTGCGTGTTCTTTTTACCTCTTATCTTATGTATCTTTTTCTTTTCTTTTCCGAATTTCCTTTTTGAGGCTTAATTTTGGTTTTCTTTGTTCTCGATTGTTGCAGTTTTGCCTACGATGTCTGTGCAAGAGCACGCCGGGAACGAGAAATCTTGTGTTTGGCATGCTAGGGATTATGCTGATGGTGAACTTAAGGATGAACTTTTCTGCATCCGATTTCCTTCTATTGAAAGTAAGTTGTGCGATTTCTAGGCCAGATTTGATTACATATATTTTCTTGCTGTTTTCTTGATTTAGACGAATTTTGTGATTAGATGATTTGGAAGTCTGCATCTACATGCTTTGAGTTATCTGTTATCACTGTGCTTCTGTTAATCGATTTGCCAATTTCAATTTGATGATAGTTGTGGTGGTGGAAAAACAAATCTGTGAAAGTATCTGCCTCTTCTATTTTTAGTCAGTAGATCTTGTCTATGTTCATTATGTTTTCAATGTTCTACTTTCTAGGCCAGATTTGATTAAATATATTTTCTTGTTGTTTTCTTGATTTAGACGAATTTTGTGATCAGATGATTTGTAAGTCTGCATCTACATGCTCTGAGTTATCTGGTATCACTGTGCTTCTGTTCATCGATTTGCCAATTTCTATTTGATGATAGTTGTGGTGGTAAAAAAACAAATCTGTGAAAGTATCTGCCTTCGCTATCTTTAGTCAGTAGATCTTGTCTATGTTCATTATGTTCCCAATGTTCTGCTTCCACTCAGTAGATCTTGTCTATGTTCATTATGTTCCCAATGTTTTGCTTCCACTGGCTCTTGAACGTGGTCGCATAGTTCGATTTGATGCATCCTTATTAAAACCCCAATGTAAAGTTTATATGCAATCTTCAAATCAGTTCAGGGTTTTGTGAGCTATGAAAGTTAGTGAGGGTACCTTTTCTATCCATTGGTAGTGCGAATTTGTGTGTGCCTGCAATACCTCGTAGAATCTGTGTCACTAATATTTACATCATCTGTTTTTTTGATATCTCCTCGCCATCATAGTTTGTCTGAGGCTTTTTTGATAAAATGTCCATGTTGTGTATTGTCTTGAATGTCTTGAATTGATGTTTTAGTGAAATCTATCTGATCATATTCCCAATTTCAATAAAGATTTGGTTCAGTGAGCAAAAATGATTTGGGTACATTTTCTGGCCTAAACATTGCATATTAATATTGTTTCTTGATTGGCTTCAAGTACTAAAATATTATATTATATCGTTCCTACATCCCACTGGAAGTACTTACCCTATGTATCTTTTTTGGTTTTTACATGGCGAATATCTGACCTAAGTTGATATATTTATGGGTCACAAAATTAATTTGATGTCTTTGGCAATTTCATTTTAAGTTTATGAAATTATTTTTCATATTGTATTTCTTAGCCATCAGTTTTAAGGAATTCAGTATGGCACTAGACATTGGGGGTTGTGTGTATTTGATAGCTTAGATACATAATAATATATTTTCTGGCCTTAACAGTTGCATATTAACAATGTTTTTTGAATGGCTTCAAGTACTAAAATATTATATGATATGGTTCCTACATCCTACTGGAAGTACTTACCCTATGTATCTTTTTTGGTTTTTACATGGCGAATATCTGACCTAAGTTGATATATTTATGGGTCACAGAACATTAATTTGATGTCTTTGGCAATTCCATTTTAAGTTTATGAAATTATTTGTCATATTGTATTTCTTAGCCATCAATTTTAAGGAATTTAGTATGGCACTAGACATTGGCGGTTGTGTGTGTATTTGATAGCTTAGGTACATAACAATTATTTCAACTTGCCTAGTTTCTTTGGTTTTGAAAATCCCAATAGTGCGTGATACCTCTAAGAACTAGTTTTCTTGAATTTTTGGGGGGTTTGTCATCCATGATATGCCATGATTATAAACTTATACTTACATGCATTTAACAACTCTCGTATGCATTTCTTTTCATCTTTTAATGTACCGTTACTTGGATTCCGTGTTACATGATCTACGGTTTTGAAAATCTTCTAAAGACTTTAAGGTCACAGTGGCATGTAATAATATATAATATATATAATATATTTTAGACAATCACTAATGTTCTCTCCTGTGCTCATTTTGGCTGAGGGATACTTTTAATGTAATATATTTTAGACAATCGCTAATGTTCTTTCCTATACTCTATTTGGCCTAGGATATTTTTGCATACTTTTGAACGTCTTTTTCTCCCCACTAATATCATTGGTGTGCTTTCCATAATTGTAGTTATTGATATATTTTAACAATATTCTCTTTCCTTGTCTCTTTTAGATTGCAAAAGCTTCATGGAAACATTCCAAGAAGTTGCTGAATCCCAGAAGGCAGAGGATGAGAAGGAATCCTCCGCAGCAGCTGGTCTTATTGAGAAATTAAGTGTTGAAGAGAAGGCGGAGAAGAAAGAAGGTGAAGAGAAGTCTGATGACAAAACCAAGAAGGAAGCTGGAGAGGAAAGCAAGGCAGTTGAAGATAAGAAAGCTGAAGAGCCTGCATCCTCAGCTTGAGTATTTCTTATTCATGTTCTATACTTGGCAATCTGATAAGGTTAGGTGGTTGTTGTTTTTGCCGCCCATATCTTGGAATATTCTCAAACTTAATAGTTGCCAGATTGTGTCACTGAACTGAGCTGTTTGTGTCCTCGTGAGTTTTTTGTCAGCTGGCAAAGTTAGGGTTGGGTTTGAATTTTGAGGCCTGAATGGTTGAGCTTTCGGGGTCTTGGGAGTCTATTATTATTGTTATTTTCATTCTACATGTGTATTTGTTGCGAGTAAGGAGTCATGTTGGTTGGGGAGGGTGCAGTCAAGCAATAGTCAAAATTATAAACAAAGGTTTTGGTACAAATTGTTTGAGTTTCACATTTCTTTTTCACGACTAAAAACTAAGATTTTTTGTATTGTTCCTGCTCTACCTAGTTTTCTTTGTAGGCTTTTCATTAGAGGTAGCACTTTTATCATAGTGCTTCTGAGAGGAAGTTAAAATAGGCAGACTATCGGTATTGGCGTATTTGGATCACTGTGAGAATAATATAATGAAGGAAGTTTACAAACTATTTTTAGAAAGCACGCCCCGATACTCGGACATCGAAGGAAAAAAAAGAAAAAGAAATGGGCAATGTAACAAACTATTTCTAGAAAGCACACTAATCTCTGAATATATAAATAAAAGTAGCTTCCAAGCCTGAGAGCATTAATAGCATGTTTGGGTGTTGCCTTTTAAAAATGCATTTAGACCATATCAAAAGCTATCTAGTATAACTGGTGCAGGATAATGTGATGTATGTACCCAGTAATTATCTCAAGCACACGATAATGTTTATGCGGTTGTAGTTATGATTTTTGTAGGGAAGTGAACTTAAAAATGCAGTTATAGTAAATCCCTTCTTCTCTCATTTTAAAAATAGATATTTATCCCTGTTAAGTTTTAGTCTCTCATTTTAAAAATAGATATTTATCCCTGTTAAGTTTTAGTAAAATGAAATTTATATTATTTTAGCTTTTGAATAAAGATTCTCTTTCTATATGTTTTTAACAAGTTTTATTCATTTTTTTTTTCATAAAATAATACCTACTTTTATATTACTTGAAAAAATTTATATTCATTAAAATTTAATAAAAATTACAAAAATATCTTATAAATAAAATAAAAAAGAGGATTAACACTTTATTAAAAACATAAAGAATATTAATATTATTTGGGAAGATCAACGCCTAATTAAAATTTACAGAAAATTTAAATATCATTTTACTAACAACATCAAAGTATCTGTTTTAAAATTAGAGAAGACAAATATTATTCTATATAATCTCGAGGAAGGCAAGTATTTTTTTTATTGTTTCAAGACTTGAACTAGTTCTAACTTCTTTCAACTAAATTCGTTCCTAGTTCCCTTTTCACGCTATTTTATATTTCACTTGTAATAGTTTAAGCAAAATATATGTAATCCTTTGTCAGCTACTGCTTTTGTTTTGACAGTTTTCTCAGATAAGAAACGTAATTTTTATGGAAAATATTTTTAATTACTAAATTTTGAAAACTTTTTTTTATAATTTTAAGTGTCATCTTATAAATGATTTTTTATTTGTCTTTTTTCTTATTTTTAATATTTTAAAATCACTTAGAAATGACACCTCATATTATAAAAATATGGAAAAAAAATAACTGTTAATAAATAGAAAAAAAAATAAAAAATAAATAAATAAATAGTTTTATAAAAACTTGTAAAAATAATCGTTAATTTTTAAAAATTTAATTATTAATTAAATTGTAAAGGATAAAGTTGAAATTATAAAATGTAAACACAAAAGAAGAAATCCCCTTTATTTATAGTTATAGATTAATAGTCAAAATATTGTTGTCCAATTTTTATACAATTAACCTCTCGGTATTCCAAAAAAGCCACCTCCAATTACCTGGGAATGCTTGGTTTATTTAAAAAATAAATTATGTCCCAAAAAGTGTCAGAAGAGCAGAATTTCAAGTACAAGTGAAAAACTCGTTAAAAGTTAAGGCAAATTGGACCTGATTTTGATCTTCACAAGTGTTAATCAAAATTAAATTCAAAATTTATCCAGAATTTACATAAAACTACATAAATCTATCTATAAAATGATGCCCCACGGGAGAAAAATTAAGATGAAAGGAAAGGAAGAAGAATCTTTCTTGGTTACAGAAAAAAGAATAAAAGTTAATTATGCTGTCCTTTTGATCTCATAGTGGTTTGTAATCTTTATGGTACTCATCAGGAGAACAATGACTGCATCAAAACGAAAAACCACTTAAGTCTTTTGATGTTTTCTTCCAGAGAGGCACGCCCCCATGCAACGCCAAGTTCTCTGAATTGAGTTTCTGTCAGTGACTAATATGATTTTGTGTCAACTTGTTTCATCATTATTTTTCAAACTTAAACCACTTCCAGTTTGCATAAAGAGCTTCATTTTCAAAAGGTAGGGTACTGGTAGGTATGGGTTCTAATCTTTGAGTTCCGACAGAAGGTGGTAGCTTTTCCTTGTATTTCTTTGCCATCATATCAGCCTCCAGATAAACTCTCTTTTCATGACAAAAAGATATTACACGTCTATCAAAATCAGTCCAACTAAAATCAAAGAGAACTTTGACTTTGTTTGGATACACTTCTCAATAATCACTAATAGAAAAAGAAAATAAGAGATAAAAAATGAATTAAACTTTTCAAGGAACGTAAATGAGATAACTTTTATAAATATTAAGGTGCTTATGTGCTAGCATCTTATTTCTTTCTTATAAGAACTTATTGAGAAGTTTACAGAAACAGGGTCTTATTAAGAAAATAATAAATATATACCTCTTTATTTGATAGAAAGAGGCCAGGTTCACTTTCAAGTTCAGCAATGCTGCATAGCAAAAAAAGTAGGAGTTAAAGTCAGCTATTGCAAAAACAGGAATAAACTGAATGTACTCAACAATCACAGAAGAAAATTAAAGTCAGTGATCCATTACCTTAAAGAAATTTTATCAGGAAACATTGACCTCATAACAAGAACTTTGACATTCTCATCAACAGATAGTACGTCACTGACAGAAGTAATTTCAGCTCTTGAGACATTTGAAACATGCAGCAATCCACTGAAAGGTGTCAAATAGGACCATTTAATTTTAAAATGTCATGTTGTAAGCTGGCTTAATCCAACTATAAGAATAAAAGTCATGAAGTTGATATAAACATCTTCAAGACGATAAAAATGCCTAACAAGCCTCTTAACTAACAACGATGCAGCCAAATAAGAGTGGACAAAAGATCTAAATTTTAAGATCCAATCTATAATAATCCAAATCCATATTGTTTTAAGTCCATTTAAATGGATTTATCCCAGTCGAAGGTCGGCCTCGATCCCCAAGGAAGGTCAATCCTAGTCGGTCCCGATTGAAGGTAGGCCGGCGTTGGCCCCGATCAAAGGTTGACCCGAGTTAGCCCCAACCGAAGGTTGGCCTGTGTTGACTCTAACTGAAAGTCAAGCCAAGTCGACTAAGATCTAGGGTCGAGCCAAGTCGACCTAAACCAAAGAGTTCACCAAGTCGGGCTAAGCTGAAGAGTCTAATAGAGTCGGTTCAACCATATCTAATGGACTTAATAGTTAGGTATGTTAGACCGATCTCACTAAATGTAATCTCATTGACAAAGTGGATTCGATCTAGTTTTAATCCAATTTAAATTGGATTGAAAAAAAAAATCCAAATCTATTTGATTTAGTTAAAATGGATCTGAATTTTAATCCAAATCCATTTTAACTAGATTTGGATTATAGATGCAATCCATTTTATTGGATCTACAATGAATCTAAACTGGATATTGAAAAATCCAATCAGTGATATAACAGATGAGAATGGGAATTATATAAAACTAAGAAAGATAGGAAAATAACAAAGAAGATTATGTCACGATTGATGAAAGCCTTATTTTTGTTCACTTCATTTAGAAAGAGAATCCAAATTCAGTACAAGTTGCACCAATACCAATTAAATTTAGATTTATGCGGTTTCTACTTTGGGTTTAAAACAATACAATGATTAAAATGGTCTAGACAAAAGCAATGCAGACAATTGAGGAAATATTTACATCTATTATGTTGTTTTGAAATTTAAGGGAAAACATTTTTTATGAAGTAGACCATAAAAGCCCTAAAACTGCTAACTATAGTGCTGCTCAAAATTTTAAATGCTTCTATAGTGGAGCTTCAACTTTTCTTCTTATGCAAAGTACTTAAACAATTGTGCTATTATCAGTCAAAATATCTTTTTTCCTATAGGGGTTCAAGATTTTTATTTTGCATCTTTTTCTTATAGGTGAGCTCTGATGCATGAATTTCTACTTTTTTAGGCTAGGTTGTGATGAATCTTTAAGACAAATGGAAGCAACAAGTCCCAAAGGTTAAACATTGGTTACTTTAGGCAGACACATTGAATAGGAGATGAACTACCCTTTTACACGAATTTCAATAGATCCGTAAAATGGGGCACACTAAGTTCTCTAATATTCACTTTTTATATTAAAGATCTCTCAGGAATCTAGTCAGAAAGTGACTCATTAGTACCCTGAATCTATGTCTGTTCCAGAATAATATCATCTTGATCAGAGCTATTATTCACCTATTGATCATGTCAAAGACTATAAAAGCATGTTATTATCTAAGGCAAATCATGGATTTTCAGTTATGAAAACACTTGTAGCCATGTATAGGAAACGAAGTTGACTCAAGTTTTCCTTTTTCACATTGGAATCATCCAATGATTCTCTAGGATGGGGTTACCCTTGGAAAAAGAATAATACCTAGCGGAATCCCTTTGATTCAAGTTGTGATTTATCAAACAAGATAAACAAAAATGGCCAAAGCAATTCAAGTCCAATCAGTGACTAACCTTCTGTTACTTTTTCCTAGCTTAATTTGGGCTCCATACGGTAAGATCTTTTTCACAGTCCCATCTAGAAGTGTTCCCTCACGAAGATTCAGTTTTTCCTGAAACATATAGTGCACTAGAAATTTCAGAAGACCAAAAAGCCAAAGGAAGGCCTAAAAATATCTCTTGAAAAAATAAAGCAAAAGAACAAGGAAGAATCGGAAATAGTAAGAGTTGAATACTAACCCAAGCTTCCTTTTCACTAAGTATTAAATTGTTTTTAGTTTCATCTATCTGAGTAATTTGTACATACATGCGGCGCCCCACCTACGTCATTGTAATCAAGTGGTGGTAAGAAGCATTGTAAAAGGAAACTACAAATACAACAAAGAAATTTTTTATAAAGAAATACAGAATCTTTTCAGCTAATTTGCTCAACGCTTGAAATTGTAATGTATAACACCTTAAAAAAGAAACTAGTTTCACTTAAAGCATAAATTTACACTCAAACAACAGCTACATAGGAATTAAACTTAATGCAATGGTAACATTTGTGAAGCTATACATATTGTTATCAACAGATCTACCAAATAATAGACAATAAAATAAGAATATCAGCAGAAGCTATCCCAATAAGAAAAAATGTTTTTTTTTTTTTCCATGGCTTGGTCGAAAGTTCCAAGGCTGCAACTTACATTTTCTTTCAATTCTGTAAAGCTAGTTGCTTTTTTTACAAGCTCAGCTTTGGGTACGAAAGCTCGCAAACCCTGCACATACAAATCCAACAAGAGATAAGCATTTACATGAGTGCTACATGAACGTAAATTTCAAGTCAAGGGCACATACCTCAATCCTTGTTAGCAGGCCCCCGGTATTCCACTCCGTGATTCTAACCTCTATAGGATCATTGAGCTGTTTTATCTGCCCAGAACATTAAAAAAATTGTAAATTTAAATCTCACAAGCATCAGAAAGATGTTATTTGACTTTACATGGGACAAGATTGGAACAATGATAGGACAACATTCGTGAGATCAAGGGCATAGATTATAGTATAATATTAAACTATGTTTTCCTTCTCACTACAGTTTCAGGATAAATATGATGTAATATTTGCTTAACATGTTGATACAAAATGATAAAGAGTAACAACCTGTTTGTTTCCGATTATTTTCTGCTCTTAGGAACAGTAAACTTGTTTGATAAATAGTTTTTCAAAATTGTTTCAAAAAACAATATTTGTTCTTCTGTTTTAAAATAAAAAAATAAAACATTCCTAAGTTGTTTTGGTTTTCTACTATCAATTTCCTATTACTCATTTTTTTCCTGCATTGTCCCGTCTTTTCACTCCTACTCTGCAAAATTTAGATTTTGAAAGTTGTTTGGTAAAATACCACCTCTGTTCCTTTTCATAAGGACTGAGGGAGGTAGTTTTAGAAACTTAAAAAAAAAAACACAATCTAGCACACCCTAAATGTCTATTTTGGCCTGTCAAACATACACAGTATCATACTCGTCCTCAATTTATAACACATTAATATCAAAAGTGGTCATGCCAATACACAATGCAAAAGTGATCCTTCAATCTCATATTTGTTTCATTAAAGTAGTCATTAAAATCACATAAAATTGACCCTTAAAAGACAAAATTGGCATCGATTATCACAGAAGGACCAATTTGTTATCACTATTAAATGGAGGACAAATGTCATTTCTTGAATATTATATTTTTACAATTAAGTAGCCATAAGAACTGACAAACCCAAAAGGAAGCATGGATAAGGCAAATATCAGATTTGTGTATCCTGTTTTTAAGATATCATATGTGCAACACACTTATATGGATATGCATAAAAATCACAAAACATACTAAATATTTTATTGCAGTTCCAAAAATGCAAACTAAGCATGTTTCACCAGCATTACTAAAAATAGAATAAAAATTATAAATTATGGTATCATAAATCACTGCCCAGCGCCAACAAGCAGCAGTATCAATCTTATTTCCTCCTTGAATATCATTCATAGAAGAAAAGGAAAATTTCCTTGTTTTGCTCGTCATGTGCCTGCAACTTGTGCTCTGTCCAGTGACCAAGTTCTAATTGTTGATAAAAAAAGACAAGTTTTGATACATATCACCAAGCTCTAATTTGCACATCTCATGCCAAATAGTGAGAGGAAAATGAAAAATCAGAAAAATTGAAGGATCCATTATCGATACATATTCAACCTCCCTCTCGCTAGCCATATAGCGGAGTATCCAGCAACCTCAGATTTTCAAAACAAACAAAATAAAAGGTTTGCACATTTCACAAATATGCAAAAGTAATGTATCCAAATGTGTCTAATATGCATCCATTACAGATACACCAAGCAAATGCAAGAATGTCTCAATGCCTCACATAAAAAATTCTGCATAGAAGTTGGAATATCTACCATACTGGTGTGAGAAAAAAAGAAGAAAAGATAGAGAAAAACCTGCCTCACTCGATGCCAGGCAATCCTGCGAAAGAGTCTTCTGGTGGAAAGTAATGGTCGGCCACTAAATGTCCTGCCTAAAACCTCAGCAAACAAAATGGTTCCAATTTCTACAACAGGCCTTCCAGGCACTGATACTCCACTTATTGCCTCCTCATTCTTCACAATTCCTATCTTCCCCTGAACCATGAAATCCTCGGCATCCCTGTTCACATCACACAACAGGTTCTCCATTTCCTTATCGTGTAAGGGAAGCACTTCCTTAGTCAACATTGTACCTAGCAAGTCTGCCCCTACATTGATATCAAGCTTGTTTTCATTACCTGAAACAACAACACCCACCACAAAATCTCCAGGTTTTGGGTCATAGTACTCAACATTAACCTTCTTATCTCCCTCTTTCTTCTCAGCCTCCAACCCCTCACTCTCTTCCTCATCATCCTCCCCGGAATTTTTACCTTTGAAAAACTTCAAGAAAGGTGCCAAAGCCTCCTCTTCCGAGGGTTTTTCTTGCTGTTCCACTTCAACTTCAGGCGAGGGCTCTTCTGTAACAAGCACAGGAGAAGGCTTGTTTAGCAGCTCAAGCTTCTCAAGTTCTTGAGCGGTGGTTTCATCATCGATAGCCTCTTGAGACACATCGGTGGAATATCCACCAAACCCATCACTCCTGGAGCAAAGTGTGAAGTGGGTATAACCCAAAATTGAATCTTTCTTAGAAACTATGGATGCACGGGGAGTGGAAAGAGTAATCTTAGCAAAAGAACGAAACTTTTGGTGCTTACTGGGACTGGTGTTTGGTTTCTTGATGAAGGTGTTGGCCAAAAGGGTGGTGTCCTTAACTGGTATTGTTGTGCAGTTGGGAAAGCAAAGAAATTTAGAAGGATGAAGAATAAATGGCATCTTGGAATGGTGGTGCACACAGCATCACCTTTGGTTTTCAGACAGACACAAAACAAGAATATTGATTTTTGTTTTATCCTTTTCAGGTTTCATGTCATGTGTCTCCCTCTCTGCCTTTCTTCTCCTTGATATTTTTAACCTTTAAATTCGATTTTGGAATATCAAATTCTCTATAGATTTTCCCTCGCCAAAGGAGAAAATTTTCAAGCTATTCAAATCTGGAACTCAACTATTAATTCAGCATGGTATAATAAGTTTTTGTAGATAACTATAAGTTACAATTAATATGTATTCTTAAATTTTAGTTTTATCATATTATTTGTAATAAATAAATGCTTAGTAATATAAATTATAGTATTAAACTATTTTTAAATCAAAGTAAAAGATTATCAATTGTTTACTCCATACTTTTATTCAAATTTTTCTAAAAAATAAATATCTTTAATATGTATTTTAATTTTCACTATTTTCATTAACTTTGTTTTTTTCCTCTATGATAGAAATAAAACTTCTAGATTTTTATTGAAATATCAACTTGTTATTTAAATTATAAAAGATTAAACATAACTAATTTATACACGAAATTGAATTTATCTTTGTTTCAAATTATTATATATTTTTGTTTTTGAATTTTAAAAGTGAATAGTAGAATTCTTTTAGTTCAATTGTATTAACTTTTTTATGAGGGTTAATCTAATAAAATTAAAGGCTTAAATACCTTTTCGGTCCTCATTCTCGTAGTGTTTGTTGCGGATGATCCTTATTTTGATAGAATGTTGAAAATGATCCTCATTTTTACCGAATGTTTAAAATGATTCTCATCTTTGCAATTCATGTTTTATTTGGTCCTTTTTCCGTAACGTCGTTTAAATCATTAACTAAGCATTGTACAGGTGGCACGGTTTGTATTAGGTTGTGTTACGTGAACTGTACATATGCTAATTAACGTTAATTTTTTAATTTAAGAGAAATTTTACAATTAGGAAAAATTTTTTATCTTCAAAAAAAGGAAAAAAATAGATAAATAATTCATTATCTCTCTCTATATATATATATATATATATATATATATATATATATATATATATATATATATATATATACACTATGGATAAGCGAATATACCTAATAAAAAATTGCATCTATTCTTTAATCATATAGGAAAAGTATATCTACAGATACCTAAATAGATCAAAGAAATATGTTATGTATCAGAATCTAGAAGAACACAAATTTGATCAAAGGAAAAGTATTTATCCCCCATATTCATTTTAATGAATATGGGGGATAGATACTCATACAAATGAATCTTGTGTCAGGAACCAGATTTGAACTGGTGACACGAGGATTTTCAGTCCTCTGCTCTACCAACTGAGCTATCCCGACAATTCTTGAAGCTTAATATTGTCTTTCTTGAGCTCGAGGAAGCAACTAATACTTGTTATTTCGTTATTGGATTGCAGTTGCAGCTAATATTTTGCATGAGGCATCTGTATGCAAATTTTAGAAAAAGATTCTCTGGTAAAAAATTAAAGATACTCATGTGGAAGGCTGCTAGTAGCACACACCCAGTAGTTTGGGAAAGAGTGATGTTAACAATTAAAGAAATATTGATGTTTACATATACCTTATTGTATACCTCTGCAATCCAATGATGAAATGACAAGTATTAGCTGTTTCCTCTGCAAATTCGAGCTCAAGAAAGACAAAGATGAAAAAAATTGCCCTAATTGCAAAATTTCCCCTAAATTGAAAAATTAAAGTTAATTAGTCATATGTACAGCACACGTAACACACCCTAATACAAACTGTGTCACCTGTACAATGCTCCGTTAATGATTTAAACGGCCTTACAGAAGAGGACCAAATAAAACATGAATTGCGAAAATGAGGATCATTTTAAACATTCGATAAAAAATGAGGACCATTTTAAACATTATGTCAAAATGAGAACCATCCGCAACAAACACTACGAAAATGAGGATCAAAAAGGTATTTAAACCTAGATTAAAAAAATTATATCTATTTATTTTTAAAATTTGAAATGTGTAAACGTTTGAAATAATAATAAATTTTAATTTTTTATGTAAAATTAGAGACTATTTAACCTTATATTTTTATTGGTTTATTCCTTTTTAATACCCACTATTTGAAGTTATTTAAAGTATTAACTTATAGTTTGTTGTATTTGTTTCCTTTTTCTAATATTTATTATGATTTTTCTTAAAAAAAAATGTGTAAGTTACACTTTCATTTGTTATATCTTCTCTCACTCGTTATTTTATATATATATATATATATATATATATATATATATATATATATATATATATATATATATATATATAAAGAAAGCGATGGTAAGTAATAAAGGCATAATATTGTGTTGCAGTGAAAAGTTGTGTAAAGGTTCATTTAAATATATTCCCAAATGAAAGAAATTTTACGTGAACTGATGGAAATTTTTATTATTTATTGTCATTTTAATTCCTAAAAACTCAATTATTTTTTATTATTTAAATTAAAATCAACATTTGTAATCTTTGTATTTTTGAAAAAAAACATGCTTTAATTTCTTTGTACAAATTTCTGAGAATCACTTTTAAAAAAAGGGTAAAATAATTATTTAAATACTTGGGAGTTCAAAAAGAAACTGTGGAGGTGCATGAGAGAAGTACCCACTAGGTAAATTACAGTACACCCAAAATTAAGTTTTTGGGCCTACACCTGTTGTCAAACAAACAAAAACAAAACAAAGAATCGAAAGCGTTATATATGCTTTTAGTTTGTGACCTTAAAAATATTTAAAAATAATTTATAAAAATATCATTTTAATTTCTATTAAACATATGTATTCATGACATTTTGACTCGGAAATAAATTAGTTAATAATGGTCACAAAAATTGGCATATAATCAAAAAAAATAAAAATCACAGTATTTAATAATTATTCACAATTGATAGATTAAAATAATTTGAACATACCAATTTCAATGTTAAAAACTTGTATCATTATAGAAATGTTGATTTGAAAACGCATCTCACTGATATAACAAGTGTTAAGTCAAATGCTCTCATTAGTAACAAGAAACGATATCAGCTAATCTTACCCTTAATTAAAATTTTAAAACACTTCCATTATTGACTTTGTCACATGTTATGTCTACGAATGCCACGATTACGGAAAACCATGACGTTTCTTTGAGGCACTTGGCAAGAGTTTACATATACACTAAATTAATTAATGGAATTAAGCATATGAAATATAATTAAATTATTATTTTTAAAACCTGAGGAATCATAAACATAAACAAAAATGGGGTAAAGCTTAAACAACCAGGAAAGCTTTGCTGGCTTTGTGACACTTGTTAGTGATGATTTTTTTTTCTTTCACTCGAAACTAATGAAAATAAATAAATATTTGCCGTTATGTCGAGGAATATGACAACTCCTCACTTTCTATTATGTCAAAATTATTATTTAATATCAATTATTTGAGGTAGACTATTCAATACAATTTTTCATAAGTTCAACTACATCATTTTTTTTTTGTCAGACAGGTATCACAAGAAACTTTTCCACCGCAAATATATGAAGGTTAAACTAATAATAGATGTTAAATGAATATTTTTAATGAATATCTATTTACATTTGGATATCATGGTATTTAATTTGATAACTATTATTACTTAATTTATCAACGAAAAAGTATTAACTATTTTAAAGTTATTTAAAATTCGATTATATATATATATATATATATATATATATATATATATATATATATATTATTTAGATCTGTAAAATTAAATTTGTTTTTAAAAAACTTAATTTTTTTATAACTTAGTAATTTATTTAAATTTACTTTCTTTAGAAAGATAAAACTTCTTTGTACTGATATTTTATTATGTAATTTTATTTTATTTATATTTTAACTTTTTATCTAACCTTTATTATGAGAATTTACTTTTAAATAATATCTAAAATTAAAATAAAAAATATTCATCAATATTTGTGGATATCACAAGAATAACAAAAATCTACTCTTTTTCGCACATTTTAAGCACTTACAGTGAGGTCCCCGCTGATGTTGAGATTGATAGTTATGATAGTTATGGAACATTGTATCTCAATTTGTGCAGTTTCGACCAAAATGTGTTTTAAAAATCCCAAAAATATCACTAATTATAATTAGATTTGTTAATAAAAGTTTTATAATGCTAATCATATAAGTAGATAATAAGTATTTGCTTCATCCATTAATTTTCTTTGATATTATATTACAATTGAAAGTCAATTTATATGAGAATTTCAAAATATTCCACAATTTCTTTTCAAACAAAAAAAAATTGTTGCAAGAAATGGAAACTCCAACAGAAACTTGTGTAATTATCATAAAATTGTTGGTCGGATCAAGCATTTATTATTAGACTAAAAGTTATTCTTGTTAGTTTGTGCATAACTTTACATTTTTTTATTTATTTAAGAGTTTTAAGGTTTAAGCATTTGATTGTAATTCAATTATTTGATTTCTGCCACAAAATAATTGATGATATCTTATAACAATCTTTTTCTCAATAATTGTCTCACTCAAAATCTCATTCTAAAATTGTGACTTAATCCACTTAATCTTCGTCACGAGATAATTGTAGATTATCGAAAAACACAATATAATTTAAACACAAATTCAATCATATAAAAAAATTGTGACCATTTTTAATCTAAAATTTTAAAATAATAAATTTACAAATCTTTACTTTTATACAATATTCTATTTTTTTTTATTTTTACTTAATGTAAAACTTATTCTTAATCTTAGATTTCTAACATTATTTCTCTGAATTCCTTTCCTTGCCTGGTGCTGACATCGAGAGATACCTCTATATTTTGTTCAAATTTTATGTCCCTCTTCGAACTTCCACCTTTCAAACAAAAACTACCACACATTTATTTTTAATTAATTTTTCTGAATTTACATTCGGCGCCTATGACACAAAGCAAAGCCACGTGTACCAGCAGCCTCTAGTCAAATCGACAAGATGTTGAAAGAAAGAGATGTTCCCACTCCATTCCTTATATTCATGAGTCCATAATTAAGCAAAACATTTTCTTCCGACACACAATAAACATACGCAAGAGAGAAAACACTGGACCGACAAGAGTAAGGTTCTTTTTTCTCTCTATTTATATGTAAAGTTTTTTCTTCAATTAAGCTTAAGCACAATATAAGTTTTTTCGTTTTCCTGAAGAAGCCGGAAAGTGATGATAGCATCAGCAACAGAATCAGAAGCAACAACTACACTTCCTCAGTCTGTAACTTAATCTCGTGTACAGAGGTACGATGTTACTTTTCTCCGTTTTCTTCATCATAATCTTTTCGCTTTTTATCAGTTTATCTCTGTAAAACAATTAATGAATACGTGATTGAATATGGAAAATACGACTTTTGTTCTTCCACCAACAATGTCATTTAATTCCAGATTTTATACACACTTCGCGGACCCTGTTAATTGCCTACCTAATTTATTCTTATACAGATTTTATAGAGAACACTTTTTTAGAAAAGAAAACTAAAAATTATTATTATTATTATTAAAATACACAAAAAAATAAGTACATAAATATCTCCTCTATCGTAAACTTTTATAAGAGAAGAGATATACAAAAAAACATTAAGTTTTCATAACAAGCTAGATCGTCGGTTTGTCTAAATTTGTTGTGGTTAATCTTATCCTTTTGTGGGGTTTACATTTCGAGACCACTTGTGAGTTTATTTCAAACATTATGAAATTCTCTTTTGAATGTAATAAACATAGCGACAATATATATGAAATGTTTTTTATTAATTAAATAAGTTAAATGATGTATTAAATTTATAGCGATGATATATATTTGAAAGCATTAAATTTATCTTTAATATATTAATATATATGTATTGTCGCATAAATCTATAAATATTATATTTTAAAATAAATATAATATGTATGTCACATCTTATATTTTAAAAATTTTAATAAAATACACGAAATAGAAAAAAAAATAATTAAGCTGATTTATGATTGCTTTTATTATTTTCTCAAAAATATTGTCAATAATTAATCATATGTTTTATTTTATAAATAAACAACACTTATTTAGTTAAGCATATAAATTATTAGGATTTAAATCTTTAACTATTAACCTATATGAAAAATGGGATGACAAACATAATAAGTGTTGGTTAGTTTTAGTAGTTGGTCTCTTATAATGATCCGTTTTCGGGTTTCTTGATCAGTCCACAAAGACAATTTTCTTAAAAAAATTACATTAATCTTATTTTAACTTTTACATTATTTTTTATCTATGAGTCTAATATTTATAACAAAATTAAAATAATTTAAGAACATGAAATTAAGATCCACATTAAATAAATATATTAAAATTAAATAAAAAATATAAACTTTTTTTCTAACTTCCTAATAAATTATAACAATTAATGAATATTAAAAACATGTAAATGTAATAATATTGACTAATGAATTTAAACATGAATCAATCAAATGATCGACAAAATCAAATAAAAATTAAAGTTTTGTCTTTTTTATATATTAAAATATAATAATTTTTGTAGAGTTACGTGAATGGATCTATCTCATTATGTTGTTAATTCACGTGAATTGTTGAATACTCAACATAAATCTAATCGGTAAACAAATTAAAATACCTAATGTCTTATGCACCTTTTATTAAGGTCAACAAGTTGAACTCGTACCTTTTTATCAAGACTACTACAAAACAAGAAATGTATTACTGATGTTGAAATTTGTCGAAAACATAAAGAGTTTGTGAATAATCAACTTTTATCAACAAATTAAAATTCGTCACTAAAAATGCAGTTAATTACTCAAATCCAAGCCACAACATCTTCAGTAGCTTTCGATCAAAGTCACTCCGATAACCTTCTAAATTTGTGATTTGAAATTAAGAATAAGTGGCATTAATCATAACGTTTAGTGTAATTGATTGGGTGAAAAAAAGTGGGATATGAGTTTCACCCCTCTCGTGTTAGTTGGAACCCTTCTCGCACTGGAAACTGGAATGTTTTGCGTTTAGAAAGAAAGAGAAATAATATGAAATGTTAATTTAATTTTGTGTAATAATTAACTGATGGAACAATCCAACATATAATTCATAAAAATTCACTCAACAATTTCAAATATAAATTTCCAGACATTAAATGCATACATATCTTTCTTTTATAAAGGTTCAGGGTGATCATATCATATATATACCACACAAAAGAAAGCCAAGGTTCATTTTAGATAAAATTAATCTAGAGACAGGGTTGTCTTTTTCATTATAATTTTACTTTTAAATTACTGTATATTAAAAACAAAACACCAACATAAGTCCGATCAATATATTATGGTGGTTTACAAATATAAAACTACCGGTGTAAATTATAAAAAGTACTACCTTAAAAGTATAATTTCCAACATTAGTATTATTTTTAAATGTCAAGTTTATTTGTCAATTTTAAAAGCAACCTTTAAAGATAACAAAGCTGAGAAAGTTATATCTTTACGAATTTGGTGCGAGTACACGAATAAATGAGTTATATCTTTATCAATAATTGTCCCACCCACTCTTGTTCAGTTCTTTGCGATCACCCGTAGTTGTGGGTTTCATTAGTAGTTTATTATATTTATGGGTTTTTAAAACTGAAGTAAATAAAAAATATATAATCTATACTTTTTCTCTTATTTTTGTATGGAGCATTAGCGACAGCCATTTTATCACTTCTGTATTCTAATTTTTTTCTCACGTAATTATAAATAATATTTACAGTACAAACAGTTATTATAAAAAACTTAGTGCCTACAATTTTTTAACCACAAGTAATATATAATAATAATAATAAATATAAGGATTAGAATTAAAAATAATAAAGGATGGTTATATCTTATTTTCGTAAAAGCTCTATGAATAGTTACAATTATTATATACACTGCACAGTAATAACTTGTATTACATGTATTATTTTTATTTATGATTATTATTTAAATATTGGATTCCATATACAAAACTCATAATCTCATCATAAAAGTTAAGTGAAATTAATTTAATATGTTTCGGTTGGATTAAGTGGTCAAATTACCCGAACCCATAAATATTGTTCTCTCTAACTTACACAAACTCATTAACATAGGCATGTCATGAATGAATACGAATCATTTGTTAAACTTTTATGTTCATTCAGCCTTCACAACACATTAGAATTTTTCACATGTGACGAGACACAACAATTTTGCCTTAATGATAAAAAATAATGGGTTCCTCAAAGTTAGGACCCCTTATCCTTTCCAAACCAAAATACTCCTTCAATTGTGGATATTCCAAATAAAGTTGATAAACAAAAAATGCTCATAATAACTCAAACAAAACTTGAACATGTGATTGTTTTTTTTTTTTTTTTTTGGCTACAAATTAGACACATATTTTACACACACTCTTCTCTCATGTGATTACATGAGTATATACACACATTTCAAATTCAATTACTCAGCCAGCTACCTCAAAGTTTTATAGATTCATCATCTTTATTGTCTTTTTTTATTATTGTTATTATTATTATTACATCATAACCAATTATGTGCAATTATGTGAGACATTTGTGTTTTCCACTATAAAAGAGGTAGAGTGCTACAGAAACAAAAGAACAAAAAAGTGACGACAAATATGGTCTTTTATCTGAAACACAATTTGATAAGTTTTGTTACCTAAAAATCTAAGTGTTTGGGCCAATTTTGTTTTGGGAACGAATGGCTTGGTGCTTATGGATATGAAAAAAAAATGATTGGGTGTGGGACATATCCAAGTCAATGTCTGAACATGATATGCATGTGCCTCCTTGAATATGATAATAGAAATGAGAACAAAATATTTACAACACTATCCCATTTTCTCCATCAATGGAAGTTTTGTTTTTACGAATTTTAAAATTTTTTATTTTAAATAAAAATGAAAATTTTAAACTTTTTAGTTTGTTTTTCTTTTTCAGTCCTCTTATTTTCAAGATTCCAAACGAAGGTAAGGTAAGTCACGGCGTCTGAATTTGCATATTGTTAGTTGTATTATTATAACTTTCAATCGTTATTATTATTACTGTATATGTATTAATGATGAAAAATCAAAATAATGTTGAAAACATGTCGGGAAATGTCTTAAGAAATAAAATTTGCGTCAATTCATAAACTAAACTACAAGAATCGATTTGTTTTATAAAATGATAACAATAAACCTTAGCAGCTATGGCGGAACCACGATTGAACTAACAAGTTGCCACTGAAGCTCATTTCACCTAAGCAAAGTCCTATAATACTAATAAACTTCTACACAAAATAATTAACTCAATTTTTTTGAACCTATTTTTAATTCCCCAATCATCCTTCAATTATCTATTTTAATTTTATTGTAGTAATATGATATGATGATCAAAAAATTATTTCAGTAGTAAATTAAAAATGAATTAAAAAAATAACCAAAATATCATTATTCTTTAAAAAAATACAAAACAGAATTCTGATACGAAAATTTCTTTTTTTTTTAATGTAAATAAATTGAAAATAAAATAATATCAAAGAACATAAAAAGAAAATATGAAAAATAATTCCAACTAGAGAGACTAAAATTTTCTGATCTTCCATTCAAACTACTACGTATAGGTGCATTAAAGTCTCTGGTCCTCAGCAATAATTTCTGGGTACTTTACTTTTTATTCATCTTACGCTTTCTTTCTTCTTTTTCTGAATTTGAAGCGTAAACAAAAGAAAGTAGATGTCAGAAAGTGAATTTTTAGATAAATATATATTTAATTTGATTTGAATTAATCAAGGTTTAACATGTGAATTTGAAGTTGAGGCCTACCCTTGTAATATTGTGAGTGGTCTCTTTAAATTTAAAGGCAATCATAAACACCATTAATATAATATAGCTATTCAAAAAGGATGATCATAGTCCATTTGGAAACAGAAATGATTATTACAGAGAATTAATGAATGAAAACATGTTTAAAATACGAATGTTCTTTCTTTCAACAACCTTAATTTATCATTGAAAAAACGGGCATTGCACTGTAACTCTTATTTTACAACTTCCACTCATTCCAAATTTGAATAACAAAGATGGCTTTTCCCATTTCATACTACTAAAAAAAACTCATATTTTCTGCCAATTTTGTTTTAAGATTTTTTTTTAGAAAATACATATAAATTTTATTATGAAAAAAAGATTTACAAGAAATTGCTGCCAATTTTTTTACAAAATATTTTGTATAAAATACTTTTCGCAACAAATTTTGTAAGAAATACGCGAATTTTATAATTTTGTAGAAAATAATTACTCACGAAGTAATTACCTGCCAATTAAATTTTTTAGAAAAGAATAGCAGGAAAAAGCCTTTTCTTGTAAATTTTTTTACCAAATTTGTAAGAAAATTCTCATGTAATATGAGAATTTGTAGTGGTGTCAGTCGCTTTTTCTATAAAATTTAATATACAATAGCTCACTTCTAGAACAAATTTTACTAGGATATAATTTAATAATATATTAAAAAAAACTTATCTGAGACATTCTCCAAATCTTCTTTTTACAACTGCTAGTTGGTACCTTCATTGAAAGCTGGGGTCGAGGGATTGTGTTACCTGTGATGTGATTCAATTATTTCTTCGTCGTGTGCGTCCATTTCATCTCATCATGAGTTATCTTTTTCGGCATTTTCTTCCATTTTCAACCAATTAGGTTGAAGAAGAATGCAACACTAATTTGCCCTTTCACCAAAGACTCACCCATTGATTGGTTGGTTGCTTTTCACGCGGTCTATTAATTAATCCACATATGATGAATGTGGAAAAAAGTTAACATAATTTAACTGGATCAATCAGTGTCAATTATACCTGAAAACTTGTGGATCAATAGTGTTGATTGGGGCCAAACAGGGTATTAGGATTTAATCCACCCACGTAAAGATTAGTATTTATCTCTTTGTTTTCTTTTTCTCTTTAATAAAAGTTTCTTCGTTTACTTCACTCTAGGGTTAACTTAGAAAACATATTTAAAACTTCTCAACGAAGAAAGTCAGTTTTTTTATTCAAATAAAACAATAATTCGAGTTTAATTAGTTAATCTTGAACCATGAAATGATTAATAGAATTTAATGGGAAACATACACATAGTTTATTAATGAATTGGCTTGTCGTATATAATGTTTTTTTATGTAAGATCTGTGTCCATGGCATGCCACGTGTTGTGGAGGTTTGACATGTGCGAGTATGGTTGATCTTATTTATTAGGACAACCTCCAACTGGCAACCTGTTAATGTCAGCAACTTGCTAATGTCCCGTGATTTTGGCCACGGACCCGCATTTTTCCATCTTTCTTTGGATACACGACGAACATGAATTAAACCATTATTATTTTTTAAATTTTTTTTGTATGAATGCGAAATAGATTAATATGAGCCACTAGATAAACGATCCAATGATGTCATTTTTCGACTGAATTGGATCCTCTTTACTTATGGAATAATCTCTAATGGTGTGGTAAACAGTAGTGTTTGTTTTTCACTCCAAGAACTCTATGTGAAAGTAAACAATAATTGTCAAAATAAATACCTGTAATTATTACTCTACAAGAAAAAAACCCAGTTTTGCTGCTTCAATATCAACTACTCACTGTTTCCACCCGGTAATAATTCGACAACGTTAGCAACTGCTGTGATGTGTTTTTTTTTTTTTTTTTTTTTTTTCCCTTTTTATTTTTTTTTTTTTTTTTTTTTATGTTCCCATCTTACATATCTATTTGCAGGTATACCTCAGTTCAGTTTCTGCCTTCACTTTCTCATTCTGCTTCATCCAAATATAGGCAATCGTAACAGTGATGAAGCAAGGATCAGCAGCAAACAACCAACAGGTACTGTGTTTATGTCTGTGGGTGTGTCTTCTCTGAAGTTGTGCATGGCTTGTTTCTGCATGCTTGTGCGAGTTGTGTTTAGTGTGTTGGGGTTAGTTGGTGTTGGGAAAATGAGGCACTGTCCAAAGGGATTGGGCTGAAATGGGCTTTTTGGGTTGGTGTTGCATGCAGCTCTTGTGGGCTAGAGTGGTTATGCGGAAATGGTTTAACATGAGCAGCAACGAGCCAGATTACAGTGCTGACCCTGATGATGATAATGAGGATGACCCTGAGACTGACTCAGACAATGAAGGTCAGTCTCTACAACTATCTTTCTACTGTTTTGAATATCTTCGTGTTTGTGTGTCTCTGCGTGTGGGTTGAATTTTCTTAGAATCTGAAAAGTGATTATGTCAAAATTGATTTTGCTATCTGTGTATGCAGGGTGGGGAAAACAGACACGTTCTGGGGACAGCAGAGGGGAACAAGCTCCAATTGAGACAAATGGTTATTTAATTTTTTCCTTCTCATATATGCAATTGCAGAGATTGGTATGATGTTTTCCCTGTTTGTTTTTATCACACCGTCTAAATATCTAATGAACTGCAGAATTTCTTCCAAGGTTAAGGAGGCAAAAGTCGTTAACTTTTAGGTCTGAATATATAAACAAGAAGGAACTGAGGTGAGGCACTAGCCTTGTGTTGATTTAGAAACAGAAGACTCTAAATGCTTTGAATTTCTCAATTCCTTTAATCTGGATTCTGATGAATATTTGTCTCTCAGAGTATGTGTTGGAACATGGAATGTTGGTGGAAGGCTTCCACCCGATGATCTTGATATTGATGATTGGCTACGCATTAACGAACCAGCTGATATCTATGTTCTTGGGTAAGCTGTTTTCTTTTCGGTCAGAATCAATATATTTTCTTTATACAAACATTTTACTCTTCTTGCAAACGAATACTTGTCCCACTTGTTTAACCAGAACATAAGATAACACATTATAATGCCCCAGTCTTCAGGAGATTGTACCATTAAATCCTGGTAACATTTTTGGTGCTGAAGATACTCGACCAGTACCAAAATGGGAGAACATTATTCGAGATACACTGAATAGAGTTAGACCAAAAGCACCAAAGATGAAATCCTTCAGTGATCCTCCATCTCCATCAAAGTTTAAGCCATCAGATGATGTGGCGGACATAGAAGAAGAAATTTTACTTGAAAGCGATAGTGACGTTGGTGAGGAAGTCCTTACGGTGGATGAAGATCACAACGTGTTTGATGGAGGGACAGATAAGCCAAGCGCAGAACAAGAAGTTTTGGCTTCAGATGCTGCTCATATTGGCAATGATTTACAGAGACAGGTTTCTGATGGAAGGAGGCTGAGTAGGCTAAATCATTTCCGTGACGAAAATGTGTCCGAGAAAACGGAAACACCGTCTTCTCAACAGACCAGTAAACTATCCAGAATGATTAGTAGTTCTGAAAGGATTGGTTTGAGTTGGCCAGAGCCACCAATGCATTTGCTATCTCAACCATTGAGTAAACCAACTTCTTTTAAATCTATCAGATCGTTTTCAGCAACAAAGTCTTTCAGAACATGCCATTCTTTCAAGCCAACCATGGATGACATAAGTTCTCTTGCTGAAATCGACCTTGAAGCTTTGATGAAGCGGAAAAGGAGATCATCATATGTAAGGATAGTGAGCAAACAGATGGTTGGGATTTTCATCACCATATGGGTTCGTCGTAGCTTGCGTAAACATATTCAGAATTTGAAGGTCTCAACTGTTGGTGTCGGTGTTATGGGCTATATTGGTAACAAGGTCTTTATCCCTTTCTTTAGAATATCTGTTTTTTTTTTTTTCTGCTTGACTTCGCAATGTTTGGTTGCTAAATCATTACATTATCATTATCTCAGAACCTTTTTTCTTGTTCCTTTCGTTATATAAAGTTTTCTGCATTACTCGCTTGCCATATATTAGGCTCTGGTATAATTTTTGGCATCAATTGTGGACTACCACTGCCACATAAAGTAATATATTGTGTGGTTGATATATGGTGTGGGCACCAATCAATGATGGCGCTTTCGTTTTACTGATTATCTCATTCAGTGATTCCACTATGTTGTGATCATTAGTGTTAGGCAAACAAGTTAACCAACTATTTAGTGTAACTTTTAGTTAAGATATTTTGGACTCTTTGAATAAGTTTCTTTGTAAGTATTTTAACAGAGAAAAATAAGAAGAAAGAAAAAAAAATGAAATGACTTCCTTCATTATCCATAAACTAATTATTAGAAACTTTTTCACACAATTTATTTATTTTTCCTTATTTTTCTCAATGAGGAGTATTTATGGAGAAAGTTGTTTTTGTTGAAGGTGATTATATTGGAAATATTGGGTGATCCTGGTATCTATCAGTGTTAATGTGATTATTAGATGATAAGAAACTTTCAAAACTTTTCAGGGATCAGTATCTATCAGCATGTCTATATACCAGACACTGTTTTGTTTCGTATGCACCCACCTTACGGCAGGTGAAAAGGAAGTAGATGAACTTAAAAGAAATGCTGATGTTCGCGAAATACACCAAAGAACCCAATTTCCTCTTGCTGATATTGGAGTTCCCAGAAAGATCCTTGATCATGAGTGAGTGAATGTTTTACATACAAAGATAAACTAAAAGGATGATTATTTGACTTTTCAATGGGATTGTTTTCATGATGATTATTCCTTTAATTCTTTTGACTGGATGCTTTAATTCTGTACTTACAAATTTGGCCTAAAACAACTATAACCACTTGATTGATTCCAATTATCTGCACTTTGCAGAAGAATAATTTGGTTGGGTGATCTGAATTATCGTATCAACTTGTCATATGAGAAAACAAGAGACTTTATCTCAAAAAAGCAATGGTCAAAATTGATTGAGAAAGACCAGGTAACAGTTTCTGATATACTCTTACTCGATATGAACTGCACAGTTTTATATACTCCATATCTGCACCTTTGATGAGAAATATGGCTCCCAGAATTTTCTAGTAAGCCTTTGTTACTGATATAACCAACTTTTCTATAACCTGATTGGGTAACTTGGACATTTCTTTTTATTAAAATTTATTTTTTTCAGGCTAATGTTTACACTGTTCCTTAGAAGTCTATATCAACTTACAACATATAAATAATTACAAACCTCATTTCAGAAGTTGATTTTATAAAATTGAGTTAGCCTTAAAATTCATCTTAATACTATTCTACTTTGGGACCGTTTTGAGAGATTTGATGTAAATAAAACTGCATAGTGATGATATTTTAATCACGTATCCTTGTTGTAACATAGATAACGTGTTCAAATGACAACAGTATCCAATAATCATGCACATGTGGAACTGTTGTAAATTCTCAATGCATGCTTCCAAGTTGAAGCAAGTTATCCATGGCGTTTTTCATTTTGGTACACCATGAAATTGATTAATGTTGAAAACCAGCATAAAAAATGAACTTAAGTGATGAGGTCGTTGTAGCTGTGTATTTTATTGACATCTTATTATGACAGCTTACAAAAGAACTGGAGAAAGGTGTATTTCGTGGTTGGTCAGAAGGTGCATTAAACTTCCCACCAACTTATAAGTATGAGATTAATTCAGAGAAATACTATGGAGAAGACCCAAAGGTTGGGAGGCGAATACCATCATGGTATGTTTCAATTTACTTTTAACTCAGATTTTGCTTCATGTTACTATCTGTTTATATATTTATTATAATTAGAAAAGTACTTAATATGGTGTAATGACCAATCTCTTAATTAACCACTCTTGTCGGCAAAATCTTTCTTTATATTTAAATGATTTTGCTTTGTAAATTTGCGATTACTTTCAGGTGTGATCGTATTCTTTCTTACGGCTTGGGAATGAGATTACTTAGATATGGAAGGACTGAACTCAAATTTTCAGACCACAGACCAGTGACGGCCACATACATGGCAGAGGTTGAGGTGTTCTCTCCAAGGAAGCTGCAGAAAGCCCTGACTTTCACTGATGCAGAGATTGAAAATGAAGAAGTCATGGCAAATTTAGGTATAGTCGAAATTTGAACTTATAACTTGTTGAAAGGATGACGTTGACTAAAGATAATATCAATTCGTAATATATAAAAGAATGCAAATCTTTCATTATAAATTAATTTTGTGAGTTAAATTAAGTTTGAAATCCACTTCTTAACATGGTATCAAATAATTATCTTTTGGAGACTTGATTTCCTTTTATTAACATGAATACAATGAAAATCTATAAAATAGTACTCCTGACATGTTTTTTGTTCACAATCTCTATTTTCTGGTGCAGAGACACTGTACGAGTTCTGAAGTATATTTGAAGGAACAACAATGGTAGCGATTGCAGTTGGATTTTTCATTTTCTTTTTATTTTTACTTAACATTTTACAGAAAACAGTGTATGATTTTTGTAAAGCATATGATGAATAAGATGTAAATGTCGTTGATAAATTGGGTATACGTATACCCAATTCACATGAATCAGCTTAACAGTGAGGGTTTGGATTAGTTTGCATAAAGTTACAAACTTCACTGCACTAAAAATTTCTGTATGCTTATAAAAATAAACAGAATGCAGATATGTGTTAGATCAATGTCAGGCATTTTCCAGATTTAGTTTAGTCGAGTGCGGTTCCAACACGCAATCAGGTGATACATATGCAGAATGCATAAGATAAACTTTCGTGTGTTTTCTCATTGCTGTTAATAAAAATGATTTTGTTTGTTATATGAAAGAATTTTATACTTTTTGTTGTTATCAAAGATGAGTATTATATTCATCAATTGCAAGACTTAAAGATTGTGGTCAGTTTTGGCTTTTTGCTACATCCCTTTAATAATTTGATTATGGTAGAATATTTTCATCGATGTTTCAATATCAATAGTTTCGATCAGATACGATAACTAATTGAATACCAATTTCATAATTGTCGCTGCCAAATCAAGAATGAATTCAGTTCATCCATTTTATGTTTAGTAATTGAATACTAATTTCACAATTTGTTCTGTTATGTAATTCTAGGGTATAATTCCCCTTTCAACTAACAAGTTCTTTCTTGAAACTTTAATTATTTATGCTAAATATTATAGTAATATATACATTAATCATATTTGTATTTTATCATTATTTATGTAATGGGAAAGAGAAAGATTAGGTTTGACAAAGTAGCAATGGGATTGTGATGGTTGAGATCCCCTAGCATGTTGGTACTTGATTGTGCACATAGATTGTTATTTTTTTTTTTGTTATTTTTATTTGACATTTATATATACACAAATTATTAGTCTATTTTACATTTATTTACATAGGCTTTGTATTGGATCGTGTGGTGTGGAAGAAGGATGACTTGCGTTGGATAAAATAAGAGTATAGTTATGATTGATGGAACACATTATCATATTAATATCTAAAGTGTGTTTTACTTTTGGTTATATATATATATATATATATATATATATATATATATATATATATATATATATATATATATATATATATAAAGAGACATTATTTTTTATAATTATTGTGGGCAAGTTTTCTTTACAATTTTATCTTTATAATTATCACATTAACTATTTTGTTAATTTTGTTCTTAGTTATGTAATAAAAATGTAAAGACACAATGACAAAAATACATAATAATAAATTAAAGTTACTGTTGTAAATTTACAAGGGAATATGTTGATACTCCTTAAAAAATTATAATCATTTGACAATTAAATATATTAATATTTTAATATAAATTATTAAGATATATATACTATTAGAATATTTTGTAAAATGAATGTACTTTGTCTTATGTTGTGTCAAAGTATAATTTTTAATACAACCAGGGCGTTTTCTTTTTCGGTTCGCTTATGCCTTTTCTTTTTCTTATAATCCTATTATGAATTTTGTCGGAGAAAAAAATAAATCAGTTTTTTATTTTATTTTATTTTCAAGTAATAATAAATTTAAACTTTAAATAACCAATTATTCCAGAAAAAAAAAATCTATTTATTTTTATCCTGTAAACAAATTAGAATACACAGTTTGAAGAATGAAACTCTCGGTTTTCTTATCATCTATATTTTATTAAACTGCCAAGTGTATCAGAATACATACAGTTATGTTTTAAAAGGGATAATTTCATTCCAGAGTAGGATAGAAAATTAGAAGTGACATTTTTAATAATACTTATCATTATTATATACTCCCCATTTTAAATTGAATACTTAAATTAAAATAATTTTGTATGAATTAATAGTGGAAATCCCGGGAAATCATGAAAAGTGGAAGAATTGGCAAATAGCTGGCCACTAAACTCGGTTACATGATATGATTAGGCAGTGTTTGTGATTGTTGGAATCATGCGACGAACAAACTTAATGTCTCCACATGCTCTCCATAACAACCAAACCTTATTTTAAGTAAAAGCCTAAACCTGTTACTTTTTTACTTTACTATTTCAGTTCGATAACCACTAACACATTCAATCTAGTGGTGGGAGTGGGGCACTTAACATTTCATCAAATAATTTCTCACACTTTTGCAAAAGATGTTAGTTTTAGGTTTTCAAACATTTTAAACAAATAAATTTGCAAAGGGTATAGCAGATAAATGAAGTTTGACATTGTAGTTTGTTAGATGAGTGAGAGTGAGAACTGGGATTGGAACGTGGTTGCAAGTTGCGCACGCTATGGGAGACCAATGAGCATCATTATTATTTCACCAAATTGCAGAGAAATGAAAGTGTAGATTTCGGGAATTGATAATTTTACTCACTTTTTTTACCTACTATTTCAATTTTCTTTAAATCATCACACTGTATTATTTAAAAAAAATAAATAAAAAATAAGAAATAATTAATTAAAAATAAATAGAAAAGTGAGTCAAAATATTATTATCCATTTATTATGCATTATGATTGCATGGACTCACACCACACTACTTATATACTTTAATCATCAAGTCAACTAACATTTCCCCATAGCTGTACCCCTAACCTAACAATCAACCATTCCTTTTTTATTTTATTTCTTTTTATACAATGCATGTACCCACATTAATCACTAATTCCCCCAATAACATATCATAATACTTAGTCAAAAACTTCAACTTTATTTAATTAAACTACCTTTACATTCAAATTCTCTTCGCATAGTTAAAATTAACTTATAAGCTAATCATTAAATGATACATTTGTTTCATTAATATAGCATTTTTTAACAAAACTTTGCATTACTCATTTATTATATTAACTTACAAATTTGGTAGAATTGTTCCGATCCAACTCAAGTCCGTCCGGTAATTATCATTAAAAATAATTATCGCATTCTTGAGGTATTGTCCGTTTTGAAACGTGAAGCTCCATCACGATTTTGTCCTTCAAAAATGCCTCGAAGGAAAAGTGAAGGAAGAAACAAATATTTAAACTACGCTTGACCTCGACTCCTAAATGATAGGAGACTTATTAGTGTATTAGGACAAGAATAAAAACTACTATGTTCTGTCAATATATAACTGTTGATGATATATATTTATATTAGAATTGTTAAGTTGGGTTTATTTTATTTGTAAATGTGGTCCGCTTACGAGTTTAAATTAAGTTGAATTAAAAATATTTATAAATTTTGGTATGGAAAGAAGCTAAACTTGATTAACTTAGAATGAACTTTGAAGGAGACAAGCTCATCGATCTATAATAAAAATAAATAAATAAAATTTCAACCATTTGTTCAACATAACTAAAAAAAGTGGGAGAAATGTACATGATTTCATGGGTTTTCTTTCTCCTCTTCCTTGTCTTTTCTTTAAAAAAAATCAAAATAACTCAATTTATGAGTTGTTTTCTCTCTAATATAATAACTCAATTTATAAATAGTCTATAAACTTAATCTTTTTAAAATTTCATAATAGGCTATGGTTGGATAAAAAAACTCAGCCTAAAATTGAAAAAATAAAAGCTTATAAACATTTTTTTTAAATATCATGATAGACTATGGATAAATGAAAAAAAAAAAATCATAACCTATAGGCTACGCTTTTTTTATCAAACCATAATCCATTATGAATTTAAAAGAATATATTTTCATTTTAGTAACTCCTACATTTTATTAAACAAATTAAAAAATTCAACTAAAATTTATGAACACTATATAACTTTGTTGAATAAAAAACAAACAATATAGTTAAAAATTCAAAACCAGTATTTTTTTTTCTGAAAAATTACACTAAAAATAGATAAAAATTGATTTTTGAGTCATTCTTTTTTGTGCGAACTTCAATTAGTGTGTATTTGTTTGTAAAGTGTGTACACTCCACATATTTGTAACAAGTTTTGTTTTGGTAAGAATTGGTGTAGAAAAAACTTGAAATGTTTGTAATTTTTGTTGTGAACTTAGATGAAGAAGTACTGAAATGCAAAGTTGTTGAAAAATTTGTTTCCCTTCCACTAATGTCGTGTCTCGTCATTGTCACTACCACTTGTTCTAGCTTATCCTTCTCTTCTTCTTTGTCTTCCTTTTATTTTTCTTTTTACCCATTTTCACTTAATGTATAAAAAAATCTCATTAGATTTGGTAGTAAAATTGTCACCTTTCTTAGTGATAAAAAAACCCATTAGTAATAAAAAATATAAATTATCAACTAATTTTACCGACGAACTTTAATACATATAATTATCAACGTATTTTACATAAATTAGTGACAACCCGAGATGGGAAGCGGGTGCTACTTTTTGAATGAAATTTATTGACAAAACATTATTGATAAAATTATTTGTCGATAATACAAACTCAAATTTATTGATGGATGTTATCGATGATTTTAACCAACAAATTCATTATCGATGAATATTGTTGTCAATAGTTCAAATTCTAAGATTTGTCGATAAAATTTGTTGGTAAATTTGATACTAACGAATTTATTTCCGTTTTAAGAATTTTGCCGATAATTACAAAAATTCTTGTGGTACTCACATAGAAGAAATATCATGCATGAAAAATAAAATCTAAAAGAAAAAAAAAACATTTACTCAAAAATAAAATTTGGTTTGTCCAAAATGTCTTAAACTTTACTATTTTGTTAGTTGTAGTTTCTAATTGAAGAAAAAAAAAATGTGAAACAAAGTCAAAATCCTAAAAGGAATTTAAACAAAATTAAAAAAAAAAACAGTGAAGTTTTAAAAGTAAAAAAAAAATCATTAAAATTCTAATACATATTTGTGCCTATTACAATTTAAAAAACCATTCTTACCATTGACATTTTTTTAGTATACGAAACTTTTTTATGCCCTTTAGTTTGCACGTCAAAATTATTTTAAAAACCGTTGTGAAGAAGTCAAGATGGCTTTGTTAATTGCTATATAGCTGCATTATTTGGAAAAAAAATATTATTTTCATTTTAATACATAGTATTATTTTGTTGTGTGTTGTAGTTGTGAGGTTTCTAAACATAAAAAAATGAATCGAAAAGAAGAAAACAAAGAGTGAGTGAACATGAGATGACATGAAACTTGGTGGTTGTTGTTCATGATAATATACATTACTTTATAGTTCAAATGATGTTATTACTTTTTTAAAAATTAGTACGGCTTTGACGATAGGGTTATGTATTTTCCTAAGCGTGATAATTCAAAATGCCAGGCTGCTATGGAATGTTGCATTCGTCATTAGCCCAAACTACAAATTCCAAAAAATCTAAAATCGTAAAATTCTTGTCTAAATAAATACAAATTCCAAAAAATCTAACTTTTTATTTTCATGCTTAAACACAAAATGTAATAAAAATCCAAACACACTGTGTAGATTATAACCTCATCCAACCAAACAACGCCTTGTACCGACGTGGAAAAGTGATTAATTAAAATAGTTGTTTATTGAAATGGCCACGTCACATTAACTCTTAAATAAATCTCAATCTTCAACCTAATTAGGTGTTATTTTTTTTTATGCACTAAAGTAAATACATTCATTAAAACTCAAGGCACACTAACATGCATCCTTGCAAACACAACTTCACTGTGAGTCCTCCTTTTTAAATAATTAAAGACAAACTTTTTGAACTTAACATTAACGTAAACCACACACATTAACGTAATCTGAAGTTACTAAACTTCATTTGTCCTAACCTTCAGTTCCAATAGTTAAAATTATTATTCGTAATCTAAATCATAGAAAGACGTAACTAATATGTGCTGGAAAAGAAAACAAAGAAAATCATTATATATAAGATATAACATAATGTGATCGATGTAACACAACGCATGAATAACTTAAGGTTATTGGAGTATTACATAAAGAACTATACATTACAGAATCACTAGAAAAAGTAAAATAAACAATAATGCAAGGCCTTTGACTTTTTCAATATGATACTGTTTTTACCTCTATTATTTAAGGTTTTTCGCACAATTTATGATATTATTATTTGTTTACTCATTATTATATGTATTTAATATAGTTTTTCTAAATTGAATTAGTGTATTAAAAAACAAAAAGAGAAATTTACGAATAACGAGAACAATCTTTTTCCATTATGGAAGCAACTCGCCGACTTTAATTTTTGGTATTTAATAATGAGGCATAGCTCCATTATTATAATCCGTGTAGTAGTATTAACTAACAACTCCTCACTTCTCCTCCATTCCCATTCTACTCGTTGACCACCACTTTTCAGTTCCTTCTCCCTCCACCTTCCACCGTCCACCGTTCCTTTTCTCTTTCTCCACCGTCTTCCAACTTCTTTCACAACCTTTCTCACAAGTTTTCCTGATTCCATTCCAACCTTAACATCTACAATTACATCGCACTTCCATCATCATCATTATTAACCTCTCCACACATGCTCCATTTCGTTACCTTCTTCTGATCTCAAACTTCCCAACCCTGGCTCCGCTCTCTCCTCCCATCACTCCTTAACAACACATTTATAAAAACCATCCAATTATGTAACTCTTCCCTTTCCATATCTCAAATCCTCCCCAAAAAACACAAAAAAAAAATACATCTCCTTCTCTTGCCTTTGCAAAATCATGTAGTGCATCGTCCACTGTTATCATCCAATTATCCTTTTCTACTTTTCTTTTATATTTTTGAAATTTGAAAAAAAAAAAAGATGCCGGAATCGGAGACAGGGACGCCGACGGCGGCTTCGGTGCCGGCGACGCCGGATACTCCGGGCGGACCGCTGTTCACGTCGCTGCGTGTGGACTCGCTGTCGCACGAGCGTGACTCGTTCACCATGGCTAGATGCAAGTGCTTGCCGAGCAAAGGTCACACCTGCTTCACCGATTTCTCCGTTGGTGTTTCACTGCCCAATGTTTCTCTCACTCAAAAGGTAATACCAATCTTTCTCCGTTTTTTTGTCAACGCTACGTGTTGCATTTTTCTCGCATTTTCTTTTCGTCCGGTCGGTGATATTGTACAATTTGCTTCTGTTTTCTTTTGGTTACTGTTTACAAAATCCAAATAACTAATTCAGAAGAAAATTATTTTGGTAATGAATAATGACGAATTTATCTTAAATATATATATATATATATATATATATATATATATATATATATATATCCTTGCAAATTGTTTTTATTATAAATATTTTCTCTGCTTTGTTTTCTTCTGTTCTTCTTATCTATTTCTCTCACAAACCTTCGTCATGTCATGCCTCGAAATGCGGTTTTATATGACAGCGATGAGAAATGTCAGCTCCAATTTTCATGACATGGGTGAGAAATTTGTCTAGGAGAGGTTTTTAATATGTAGAACATGGATTTGTATATTGTTTTTCTTTTTAAAATCACAAAAAATAACAAAACTCACATTATTTTTAATAAATATCTAATAAATATCTTTCTTAAGTGTCGACTCTTTAATAAAATTCTAATAGTGAAAATGTTAAATAAAAACGTAATATTAGCACTTTTGAGATACTGGTAAATTGACCGCAAGTGTCACCGTTCATATCGGACGCATTGCGTACATGCAGGCTGTGCTTTATTCTATTTCCTGTATAGTTGGCTGTAGCATATGTGCCTCCATTTACAAATAAATATTTATTTAATAAAATAATAAAATATCTGTTTTTAATCATTTTAAGTTTAAACACCATTATCAAATTCCCCATTACACAAAACAATAACATATACTAATTAAGCAGCATACATCTAATACCTACTCTTTTGTGTGGTTCATTCAACTTTTTGACTCAGGATTTTCGAGGGTTCTGTTAATGGCGCTCTCTTTCTTTTCTACGTTGCTTTTCCATCATAGTTGATGTTCATGGCTATTCACTAAGCTTTTAGTTTCTTTCTTCCAAGCTGTCCTTTTTCTTTAACTTTTTTATACACCTTCAATTGTCTATGCTCAAATTTCCTATTCTGACTTTTAAGCACATCATCATTATTGAATTCGAGTTCTCTTGTTTACCGAATATGTTTTTAAAATAACGTCTTTATTGCTTTATAAATATCATTTTAAAGTTTTTTTTTTCTAACCTTTGCGTGATACAGTAAATGATGAAATAAGAAAACATTCACAAAATAGAATGGTGTATTATTAAAGTTTGATAACCGTCAAGTGACAACAATTTTGAGACAAAATATATAATTGTGACTAAAGTAATGCACTGGCATTAGGGACATGACAATACATATCCTTTTTTCACTAAAGAATAAATAGCCTTTTATCATTGACTTAAAAAACAAATACTGTGCACAGGCATTTCAGACGTCCAAACCAGCATAACAAAAACCAAATTTTTAAAAAGTTAAAAAAGAAAAATTACCTTTTTCAGAAGTTGATTTAGGAAAAGTTAATTTTAATCTTCTTTCTTAATTTGTTCTTTTTCCTCTCTTATAAGTAGTCGTTGAGAACTTTATTAAAGGTGAAAACAAAGTTAGATAAATAACAAAAAAGAGGTGTGTCCATTTCTTTTTCTATTTTCTTGGATAACATAGTCACCTTCATAACAAAGGTCTTAGCTGCTCAAGTTCAACAAAAACATACTTGCAGTCGCTTTGGTACTTTCGTTTCATCTTTTTAGAACAAATCAGGTTTTTTCTTTTTCTTTTTCTTTTCCTGGAAAAGTTTGACTTCAGATTTTGTCCTTTAACAAAATACAAATTTCCTGATATTTTCACCGCATATTATATATATATATATATATATATATATATATATATATATATATATATTTATTT
>Ga0209589_1000996_pt1 | contig 44219 bp, 21 predicted proteins | sample CowpeawhiteBW_FD_187525 | JGI IMG/M metagenome (GOLD analysis project Ga0209589, IMG submission 187525) | Root nodule microbial communities of legume samples collected from California USA - Cow pea white BW (SPAdes) (version 2) | ecosystem: Host-associated > Plants > Roots > Nodule | place: USA...
TATATATATATTTTGTAAGTTCTCTTTTTTGTCTTAAAAACATAGTCTACCAAGTTCTCTAGAACCCCCTCTTGTTTGGGAGGAGATGTAGGACTCTCTTGTATTAGTACCAAAATGGTGAATTAGTGTTGGTTGGGCCAGAGTTGTTGAAACAGATCACAGAAAAGGTGTAGTTGGTGAAAAATAGATTGCAGGCATCTCAGAGTAGGCAGAAAGCTTATGTGGATCAAAGGAGGAGGCCCTTGGAGTTCGAGGTTAGGGATCATGTGTTCTTGAGGGTGACCCGAACCACTGGTGTGGGAAGGGCTATCCGCTCAAGGAAGTTTTCTCCTAAGTTTCTTGGTTTGTATTAGATCCTGAGGAGGATCGGGCCTATAGCTTATGAGGTTATTTTACCTCCTCAGTTGACTAACCTCCATCTGGTTTTCCACATCTCCTAGTTGAGGAAGTATGTGTCTGACCTATCTCACATATTGGAGGATGAGGATGTACAAGTTAGGAAGGATCTAACAGTGGATGTACAACCAGTTGGTTTAGAAGATCGCCAAGTAAAGGAGCTCAAGGGAAAAACCATCAATCTTGTCAAAGTCATATGAGACCGAAGGACAAGTGACTCTACATGGGAGCTAGAGGAGCATATGAGGAAGTCATATCCACATCTGTTTTAAAGTAAGCCTTAATTTTCGAGGTCAAAATATTTTGTTATTTAGGAGATTGTAAGCCCCCTTTTCCGTCTTAAAAATGTTTTGGGCTTGGCCTTCTTAGATAGGCCAAAGGGTAGCCCACCAAGTTCTCCAGAACCCCCCTTTTCAGCTTCTCACTCTCATTCTGCCTCATTTTCTAGAAATTGTTCCCCTCCCCCCTCAGAGTGCTGAAATAGAGAGCTCTGTTATGGCCTAAGCTCCTTCCCCCTTCGAGCAAGTTGAGCTCATTTTCCTCCAAGTAAGTTATGCTTAACCTTTCCTTTCTTCCTTATCTCGCTCAGTTGTCTTGGTTCAGTCTTGGGTTTGCCCTTAGAGACTCATTCTCACCCTTACATTCGTACTTTACAACTGCTTAGTTCATCTTTGGAGTTGTGGTGCTCTTCTTTGGGTGTCGGTGTTGATTGGCTAGCATCTGTCCAAGTAAGCGAAGCTAGGGTTTGCATGTTTTTTTTTTATATATATATTCTACTTGTTTCAGTTTGGTTTCGTGTTTGTGATGCTTGGATGATGTCTGTATTGGTCTAAAAATATGTTGTATGAGTTTCTGGGTGGATTTCTTATTGCTACATGCAGTAGCAGGAGAGATCCTGCTATTCTCGCCCAGGCGAGAACCCTCTAGCCTAAGCGAGAATATCAGAGAACTTCCCTTGGTCCCTACGCAAGTTGTGGCTTAAGCAATGCATTTTGCTCAAGCGAGATGGTCTAGCTTAAGCGAGAACTCGTGATGATGTCCTGTGTTTTCTGTACGGGTTCTCTCCCAGGCGAGAAGTGTCTAGCTTAAGCGAGGGGACCTTGTCGCTTGGGCAAGACCTCTTAGCTTGAGCGAGAATGAGGCAGATTGGTTTCATACTCTATGACTTCACTTGTGGATTGATTTAATTACTCTTAAAAGCATGAATATGTGATTATGTATGTTTCAAGTGATATTGACATTCTTGGTATGAAATGAAATACGAATGGGTTGGTTGGTTGGACATTGACATGCGATTTTAATGCTTGAGATGGCATGAGAAATGTTGTTGGTAAAAGAGTTTCATGGGAAACTCTTGGTGATGGTGTGGTTAGTGTATACCTTGATATATGAGATGTCTAGATAAAGGAAGGTATCTTGAACTCTAATAATCGTTCACATTCACATAAAGTAGAATGATTTATATGGTGAGAGTGGCAGGAGGTCCTAGTCTGGGTCAAAATAATGGCCTTAGATAATCATGGGATTAACTCTGTGGTGTGGTTGGGTGATAACCCCTTGTGTCTAAACTCTGCAGAGTTTAGAAACCAACTAAGGTGCATACTTCCTTTAGAATTCTATATCAAGAATATAATTCGGATAATTGGGTCAAAAAGTCTTGCATTTGTTTGCTATCGAATGGTTTGAGTGCCTATTTCTTTGTATGTTCATAACCTGATTTAATATTTACTTGCTTAATAACATGAACAAAAATATTTTACTCTAGCTTACCTTTTCTGTGTGGTGTTTGTTTCTCTGTTTGGTTTTCCTTTTTGCATTGATCACTAAATTTATTGGTGTGAGCAGATGTGGAAACCCCTAGTGGTCATCAAGATTATGGGAACATTGCAGTGTAGCATGCATGGTTTGGATCTTGTTCTATGGAGCATCTTTTGGAGTACTGTTGCCTTGTAATTTCTTGCTCTATGAGTATTCTTTTGTAAAACAATTGTACTTTTATGTTCTATTCATGGCATCGTGGTGTGCCTTAACTTTCTTTCCTGGTATATTTATGAATGACTATATTAGTTGATCCTTTATATTCCTTGTCTTATGCTCTATTTATTTATAACTATGTGATACTTCATTTATTAGAAATTTATTCTAAGAAAATTGGGATGTCACATTTTTATGGTATTAGTTCTTTAGGGTCTGTGGGCTTGTGCTTGCTTAGCTTTCGATGTGTCTTTCTAGTGTTGTGTTAGTTAAGTTTCTAGTTTAATCGAGTTTGACTGATGGTTTCTCCCATGTGTCCATTGACATGGCACCTCCTCGTGTAACTCCTCCACCCCTTCAGAGTGATGCGCCAGATATCGCAAGGGCGGTTGAGGCTATGGCAGCACCCTAACTCAACAAAGCAACACCATGATGCAGCGTCATGAGGTGTCTCTTAAGCAGTAGCATATGGTGATGCAACAAATGGAGGCTGGGAGGTTGGCTTCTAAGGCTGTTCAAAGGCAACACATGGAAGCCCTCCGATAGTTGGAGGTGAACATGGCTGGTGCACCTGTCTACGGTCCCCAAGCTCCACCCCCACCCCTGAGTGGAGCCTAGAGGATTTCTTGAAGCGTCAGCCTGCCAAGTTTGATGGCAAAACTAGTCCCGACCTTGAAGACCAGTAGATGAAAGACATGGAGCACATCTTCGATGCCGTGAGATGTCCTTATGAGAACAAGCTGGCTTACACAATGTATATGTTGACTGGAGAGGTCGAGCATTGGTGGGCCATCATGAGGTTGGTCATGGAAGAGAAGCGAGTGCAGCTCACTTGGGAAGCCTTCAAGAGGAAGTTCTTGTTTGAATACTTCCCAGATAGTGTGAGGTATGCTAAGGTGGTAGATTTTCTCCAGTTGACCTAGGGAGATAAGTCTGTAACCGAGTATACTGAGAGGTTCAAGCATTTAGGACGTTTTTACACCATGCCACTAGATGAGGAATGACGATGCAGGAAGTTCGAGAATGGTCTCAGAGGAGACATTCGTTTGATGGTGGCATCACTCTCCATTAAGGACTTTGCAACTTTGGTGGTGAGAGCTTGAGTTATGGAGCGGATGAAGGTTGAGGTGGAGGCTTAGCAAAGTCAGCAGCAGAAGGTCAATGGATCATCTGGGTCCAGACCTAAAGTTGTGGAGAGGAAGAAACCTTATGCTAGGCCGCAACTTCATATGGCTAAGGGGTTCACATCTCAGCAGTCGTCAATGTCTTGGTGTTTTTAGTGTAATGGACCATATCTGAGGAGTGCATGTCTGCAGTTGGCTAATACGCAGAAGTGTCATGGTTGTGGGAAGCTGGGGCATTTCATAAGGAATTATCCCTCCTTTAGAGGGGCTATGGAAAGGCCCCCGATTCAGACTCAACAAGGAAGATGGGGCAGCAGGCCTCAAGCGGGGGGCAACATGTATGCGATGATCGGGGTAGAGGCAAAAGGCTCAAGTAACCTTGTTATTGGGTGTTGTATGATTGTTGGTAAACGTCTTTGTGTGTTATTTGATTATGGAGCGAAACATTCCTTTGTGTCAGAGTCTTGTGTGCGAGTTGGGTTTGTCAGTGTGTGAGCTGCAGTTTGATCTTGTGGTATCTACTCCGGCATCTGGGTTGGTTAGGACATCGTCCTTGTGTGCTAGGTGTCTTGTGGAGGTAAAGGGGATGGATTGACTCTCTACCTACCTCTACAAGGTTTGGATGTGATCTTGGGGATGGGTTGACTCTCTGCCAATCATGTTCTCTTAGATTGTCGAGAGAAGAGGTTGTTGTTCTCCAACTCAGAGGAGCTTGAGTTGTTGTCTTTCCATAGTGTTATAAAGGAAATGAAGGGAGGCGCTCAGTGCTTCATGGTCTTTGCTCACTCAGAGATTGAGAAAGATGAAAGGATAATAGTGATACTAGGGGTGCGTGAGTTTGAGGATGTGTTTCCAGAGGAAGTACTAGGGTTACCCCCGAGGAGGGAAGTCAAGTTCTCCATTGATCTGATAGCACAAGCATGTTCAACATCGATAACTCCTTATTGTATGGCTTCGACGAAGTTGGTAGAGTTAAAGAAGCAAATAAAGGAGTTGTTGGAGAAGTAGTTTATCCAGCCTAGTGCGTCGCCATGGGGAGCGTCGGTGTTGTTGGTAAAGAAGAAGGATGATAGCTCATGTTTGTGTGTGGATTATAGAAAATTGAACAAGCTAACTATTAAGAACAAATATCTCTTGTCAAGGATAGATGATTTGATGGATCAATTGCATGAGATGTTAGTGTTTTTCAAGATTGATCTGCGATCAGGATATCACCAGATCTTGGTGAAGGTAGAGGATGTCCAGAAGACAACTTTTAGATCCAGATATGGACACTACGAGTATGTGGTTATGTCTTTTGGTGTGACCAATGCTCCAGCTTTGTTTATGGATTACATGAACATGATCTTTAGGTTGTTTTTGGATAAATTTGTCGTGGTCTTTATAAACGACATTCTCATCTATTCTAGGACTCATGAGGAGCACACTGAGCATCTGAGGATAGTGCTTGGGATTCTGAGGGAGAAACAATTGTACGCCACGTTATCTAAGTGTGATTTTTGGATGAAAGAAGTGCAGTTCTTGGGACATGTGATATCGACTCAGGGCATAACTGTGGATCCAACTGAGGTAAGGTGGAAGCGGTGATAAAGTGAGAATGTCCCAAGTCAGTGACGAAGATCAAGAGCTTTGTGGGGCTAGCTGGCTACTATAGAAGGTTCATAGACGGACTCTCCAAGATAGTGGCGCCTCTGACATAGTTTACTAGGAAGGACAAACTGTTTGCTTAGACTGATAGGTGTGAGGAAAGCTTTCGAGAGCTTAAGCAAAGGTTGACGAGTGCTCTAGTGTTGGTTATCCCTGATATTGGTAAACCCTTTGAGGTTTATTGTGATGCCTCTCATCGGGGCCTTGGTTGTGTGTTTGTGCAAGATAAGAAGGTGGTGGCTTATGCTTCAAGACAACTTAAAGTTCATGAGAAGAATTACCCCACTCATGATCTGGAGTTGGCAGCAATGATGTTTGCCTTGAAGATCTGAAGGCACTATCTTTATGGTGCGCAGTTCCGCGTGTTTAGTAATCACAAGAGCCTCAAGTATCTGTTTGGTCAGAAGGAACTGAACATGAGACAGAGAAGGTGGATAGAGTTCTTGAAGGACTATGATAGAAGGAAATGCTTACGAGCACTTGACAACCCTCCAGCAGATCGAAGACGTTGAGCAATATATTAGGGACTTCAAGTTTTTGACCGCCCAAATCCCAAAAATTCTAGAGCCCCAATATTTCACATGTGTTTCTTCGTGGATTGAGAGAAGGCATCAAGGGACAAGTCAAGAGTTTTTACGCCCTAGGTTCGATGTCACATTCATGGATGATGAATGTGATGCGTGCGGTTGAGATTGAATTTAGAGGTAAGGGCAAAATGGTTTTAGGCAAATTTGTCAACAAGGGTGAGGGAGAGTAAACAATAGAAACATGAAGTGAGATACATTGGATATCACGAGATACATTATATATAAGTGATAAACAAAGAAAACAACATTTAGAACAAAATAAAGAATTTCAGTAATCACACCCATTTGCCAACGAGGGTGAGGGAGAGTGAATGAGAGAGACACATTTTATATAAGCGGTAAACAAAGAAAACAACATTTACAACAGATCAAAAAGTTTCAGTAATCATACCTATTTGTCAATGAGGATGAGAGAGAATGAACAATAGAGACAATAAGTGAGATACATTGGATACTGAGAGCTACATTATATATCAACAATAAACACAAGAAAAATAACATTTAAAACAAATCAAAGAATTTCGATAATCACACTCATTTATTAACAAGGGTGATAGAGAATAAACAAGAGAAACAAAAAATAATACATTGAAAAATTTAGTAATGGACAACCAAGATTTAGTAATAGAAAACAAAAATTACAAAACCTTGCAAGAATTTCAGTTTGATGTTTTGTATTATTAAAAAAGTATTACTTATTGCTAATTTATACGTTTTTCAAAATTATGCAAGAATTTCAGTTTAATGTTTTGTATTATTAAAAATGTATTACTTATTGTTTATTTATACGTTTTTCAAAATTATTTTACATAGTAAACTTAATTTCATAAAAAAAATAAAATACAAAGAATGGTGCCCATAATATTTTTTACAATATTACATTATATTTGGTAAATATAGCCTGCTGAAAAAATTATGTAACCACTACTTTTATGAAGAAAAGTCATTTAGTTATTTTGAAATTAAAAAAATTATTCAATTACTTATTAAATAAATAAATATATTACTTTTTATTTATTGAAAATTGATAAAAAAATATAGTAATGATATCTCTCTATATAATAGTGATATAGATAATATATAATGTCAATGATTTTTATTGTTTTTTAATTTATTATTAGTGAGAAAAATAAATTTGTATAATTCCACGTGTCCTTGCGTAATCAACTATGTCAGCAAAAAGGTTAAAACAGAGAAAATAATGAAACTACAAACAAATTACTATGGAAAAGAGTATATATAATATTCATGTTGTTTCTATTATTTTATTTTAATAAACATAAAAAAATAGGCATTCTTGGTTGCCCAACTATTAGAAGAATTTATTTAAAAAAAATATGAAGTCTTTTATATTATATTTTATTTTATGATCCTATCCTTTGGGAATTGAACAGGGATATAATAAGCGTGGCATTTTATCTTACACAAAGATACCCAAATCTCTCAGAGTGAAGTGAAGCTTTAACAATGGCGGCAGCAGTGTTGGAAGCGCCATTGGCAACTCCATTGTTTTCTTCAAAGCCTCACAACACCAATTTCCCTCCCAAGTTTCACACTTTTCCCTCTAAACCCACTCTTCTCACCCTTCGCAATACGCACCCTCATTCTTGTGTGGCAAATGCTTCTCCTCCTCAGGACCCGGACCCAGGTTCCGATCCTCAACCCGACCCGAACCGTGACCGCCGGAGAATTGTTCGGGTCGCCTGGGAGAAAATCCTCCGTTGGTCCCGGTCTTGGCGCTCCAAGGCCAAAACTGACATCCTCCAACGCACCAATAAGGTCGCAATTTATTTCAAATTATGATTGGATCAAATAGAAGAAACTGTCCCACAATTTTGGTTTATCGCTTCATTGCGTTCAAATACTGTTTAAGATTTTGTGAACCACTAAATGTCATGTTATATCTGATCGAATACTTCAGACAATTTACTAGCTCCTTTGAAGCATAGTTGATTATAGTTGTAAGTGCATTGAAATTGATTAAATTAATAATAAAGACAACGCTGAGTTAAGCTTTTACTATCTTGGTTATATTTTCCATTCACTAATCAATTTTTATTTATTTTTTATTTTCATGTAACTAACTATTTCGATTGATTTTACTAAGCAAGACATGACATAGTCATTATTTTCATCTTCTTGTGTCTAATTCGTTGAATCAACTCACTAATTCCCTCTCCAATCTTCTTTAATTTGTTGGTAATATGAGAGTTTAACTGCATCAGTGAGAGAAAAATGAATTGGTCAGTGAATTTGAGACAGCTAAGACCAAAGTAAAAGTTATGTCATTTTTCTTCTTGACGGCATAATCAAACAACACGGTAATTAAATATAATTAAATTTATACTGTGTTTAAAACTTAATTAAGCTTAAAAGAAAATATAACAAACATTTTACTCTCTTCCTGTGATTCTATGTCTGAATGTTGGTAGCGTGATATGGTGTTTGCGAGTTTCATTGTGGTGTGTTGTGTGGTAGTGTTGCTGAGAAATTTGTTTTTTGGGTGAGAAAAGGTGGTTGTGCTTGGAGGGGGGTCATTTGGGACGGCAATGGCTGCACATGTGGCAAACAGAAAGGCTGAGTTAGAGGTGAATATGCTGGTTCGGGACCCTCAAGTTTGCTTGTCTATCAATGAGAACCATTTTAATTGGTAACCTTTTTTTGTCTGTGCTCATAATCTGCACAAGTACATGATAACTTGTGAGTTGTGGTAATCTAATTTTGTTATCTGTAGGTGACTGTTTTTGTATTCTTTTGTTGGGCAGTAAGTACTTTCCAGATCATAGGCTGCCAGAAAATGTAGTTGCCACGACCGATGCCAAATCTGCTTTGCTTGGTGCTGATTACTGCCTCCATGCTGTACCTGTTCAGGTCGTTTAAATTTGTTGATTATTTTTTACTTTGTCAATCATTGCATATTATTATAGAAAATTAGTAGGTGTTTTGGGTAACCTTCTCTCCATGAAAGAAAATAAAAAGCAAAATGAATCAAGCATTTATTCATTAGTTAAAATCAATGACATAACGGTTTGAATAGAATTCTTCATAATACACTTGAAGACGAAAATGGAAAAAATAATCAAACTTTGATTGTTTTTTCTTAAGCTAAAATCAGTGTATGTTTGTAATTTTTTTAAAAGCTAGAGGAAGAGATTTTATTAAAAGACGAAATGCATAAATTGATTTTAACATAAGAGAAAAGTTTAATTTAATTTTTTTTGTTTTCTTCTCTTAAGGGCACTTATGGGTAAGTGTATTCATACTAATCGTTAATAGTGGTATGATGCTTCATTAAGTTTGAATCTTTGCTGTCAAATGCAATACGTTTGATGACTCTTATAGCTTTTGAAATTTGTAAAAGACATGACTGTCTAATTCTTTGGTTCTGCTATTGCAGTTCAGTGCATCTTTTCTCGAGAGTGTTGCAGAGTATGTTGATCCAGGCTTGCCATTCATTTCTCTGAGTAAAGGCCTAGAGCTGAATACACTGAGGATGATGGCTCAAATTATTCCTCAAGCACTACGAAATCCTCGCCAACCTTTTGTTGCACTATCAGGGCCTTCTTTTGCTCTGGAATTGATGGATAAGCTACCCACAGGTGACAATGATGTTGCTACATGTGTGTGCACATTTTGTTTCTTTGATTGCATCTATTAGATGAAAGTCAGTCAAATTTGCCTTTTGGTTTCATTTTCTAATAACAGCAATGGTGGTGGCGTCAAAAGACAAAAAATTGGCAAATACAGTTCAGCAACTACTAGCTTCAAGTCATTTAAGAATCAGCACATCAAGGTAGATGACCTTCACTAGATTCATACATGACATTGATTATGTAAATGATTTGCTTTCATTTCTGTTCTCCCTTCTGAACTAGTTTGTCTTCCTCTTTAGTGTACGCTTTCTCCCATACTTTTATTATGTCCTACCTTCTGTTTGTTTTATGTATGGTATATTGGTGCAAATGTTCAGCTTGTAATCTCTGATAACTCCAGTGATGTTACAGGAGTTGAAATAGCTGGTGCACTCAAGAATGTGCTTGCAATAGCAGCTGGGATAGTAGAAGGTATGAATCTTGGTAACAACTCAATGGCTGCTCTTGTCTCGCAAGGCTGTTCGGAGATACGGTGGCTTGCAACAAAGGTAGTTGACCTCTATTAAGTCAGTTCTCAGAATTCTTTGCACATGGTAGAAACTGTCCTTCCCTTCCCTTTTTCTGTTCGGAGTAATCATTCCATAGAGGACTAAATTGCTTTCCTCTTAAATGGCTGTCTACTATCAACACTCCGATAACTGTAAGAGCAATACTTTATGCAATGTCTAATTTTCTGAAGGCAGAGAGTCAATGATGCATATAATGGCTAACACAGTACGGAGAATAGAGCTCTGATGGTTTATAGCCATTTCAATGGAGATCTTGGTTTTGATGTTACTTTATATGTGTGTGTGTGTGTATATATATGTATGTATTTTACTTAAATACAATAGTAGACACCTATATTGGTGTACATATGCACATTTTCTTCCTGTAAGTGGGCTTAACTTGACGTATAATGAAAGATTTCCGACCATCCCTTTGTGTCAAGGATTGAATATTTTGAACATGTGACTGGATATTTCTTGGTGTCCAATAGAAGGTGACATTGACATATAAGCCAAACAAACTTTGTTAGGATAGATTTTGATATCATCTTAAGATGTATATTTTAAACTTGACTCAATTTTACAAAACCAGTTTATAATATAAGGTTTATACTCACTTATACATAATCTAGTCATATCTCTAATTGATGTAGAATTTCTAACATTCCAACGAACCTGACGTGTGTTCTGCCTATCTTGTTTCTGTTCCCTCAAATTATCTCTTGAAGATGGGTGCGAAACCTACCACAATAACTGGTCTGTCAGGAACTGGAGACATAATGCTTACATGTTTCGTGAATCTTTCAAGAAACAGAACAGTTGGTGTGCGACTTGGATCAGGTGAGAAGCTTGAGAACATACTCAGCTCCATGAATCAGGTATCTAAGAAGCTTCCAAGTGCATCTGATCATTCCAAAATTTCTAGCATGTGGCAAGTTTCCAAAATGTTTATCCTTATTCTGCAGGTAGCAGAAGGTGTCTCCACAGCCGGAGCTGTGATTGCTTTGGCGCAGAAATATAATGTAAAGATGCCAGTCTTGACAGCAGTTGCTCGTATTATTGACAATGAACTTACTCCTAAGAAAGCTGTTTTTGAGTTAATGAGCCTCCCTCAGGTTATTCTGACCCTCATTTAAGAGCAACTATATTTGTTCAATATTGAGATTACACATTCGGTTGATGACTAATTTTCATTATAGGTTGAAGAAGTATGAAACCTTTCAGCACACCCCTTATCTATCAGCTGCTTTTTAACTGCTGCTTATAAGAAATTCAAGTACTCAATTCTTTTCACCATTGTGCTTCTAGTCTGAAGGCTTGGTGAGCAAAATTTTGAACATTCCGGGTTTTGCCCCATACAGTCATTACATTCTGGATCATGCAAATCTCACCTCAATGCATATACTTCTTTAAAATGACGATACTTGGAGCCACAAATTTGCATCACTCTGATGAATGTCATTTGTTTGTGCAACTCTCTTTGATATGAACGTTTTTACTAGCATCTTTGCCCCAGTTGATGATTTTTGTCTTATATCTACTCTATGGATTCTCTAATCACATGTAAAAGTAGGGTTGGGCAAAATAAATTGATTTAAAACTATAAAAGGCTTTATTGAACTAGAAATGTGCTTTGTTAGAATCAAACTGAATGTTATGAATAAAACCATGCTGCTTTTGGAATTTGCAACTGTTTGAAACTGCTTAAAACTGAATTACTTTATAAACTACATTTACTTGTCTAAATTATTATACCTCCATCGGTACTATATATATATATATATATATATATATATATATATATATATATATATATATATATATATATATATCTTTAGGCATTCAATTTTTCGAGCAGTGTTTAGGATATGCTATTCATGAGTTGAGGATTCTAATTCTCTTTTATGGTAAATTTGATAAACAATGGGTTTGATAGTAATTTTTTCTATTGTTATTGTGAAAAACAAACTATTTAAATAAACTACTTTAAGAAATTTGTTTCCGTCTGGATATAAATCATTACTTTTTTGAAATTATGCATATCAAATTTTTATTGTAATGATTTAATTAGTGTAGTTTGTATGATCGTAAAAGATTTTATTCTTCAACTACATGGTAATCAACAGGTGTTTTCTTATTACCTTTTTATACTTACAAGTATTGTGTTTCGATTATGCAATTTAATTCATTCAACAAGTTTAGGAGAATGTAGACCGCATTAAGCCATCAAAACTAACAATTTATTGAAACGAACAATTTAGTTTTTTTTTTTTTTAAACTGAACTATCGCGTAGTTTTAAGTTTTCTATAAAACTGATCAATTTTATGGGGATTAATTTAGGACTTTTATTTCCTGCACCCCATAATTTTTAATTGCACTCCATAATTTTCTTGAAAAAAAAACCATTGTACCTCTTCAAAAGTGATTTCCGAAGTTACCTGTTTTGAAATATTTTAAAACTAGCTTTCCAGTATTTCTATTTTGGAATATACCCAAAATAGAATTTTCATAACAAATATTTTTGAATACATGAAATATATTTTGAAATAAACTTTTTCAAATACTAAAAATAAATTAAATTAAATTAAACAAATAAATATGATCATGCAAAACTGAAAATAAATTAAATAATATAAATATAAATAAATACGATAAGAATTTGAAATAAGTTAAATGAAAATAATTAATATATAATTAAAAAGAATTTCTTTTTTATAAAAATACATATAAATTTATTAAAATTCATATAAAAAAGAGTTTAATCTCATTACCTAATTTGTTGATTTAAGTGACATACTAGAAACAATTTTAAAATGTCAAAATTTCTTCTAATATATGTTATTCCAAATCTCTCTCTTTTAACCTACTCTATTTTTTTTCCTACATTTGTTATATATATATATATATATATATATATATATATATATATATATATATATATATATATATATATATATCCTGGATAGGATTGTATTAGGATAAGTAAAGAGTTAGAAAAGGTAATCATGAAAATTTGAGTTTCAAATGTAGTGTAACAAGGTATGAGAAGAAATGGAGCACATTTAACCAAGTCCATACTAAAAGAAAAAATAGATTGGAACAACAAAGATTAAATGTTGTTGTTTATGTAATGTACAATCTTCAATTTGAGTTGAGACAAAAGAGTAAAGAAGAGAAAGAAGGGAAAAATTTATGATCCTATATGTTTGTTGTATATTGAAACAGATGATGAATGGATCAATAGAAAAGAAAATCCTTATTTACCTATTGATTCCTCGTGGATGAATGAACATGAGTGTTTAGTTGTTGAAGAGGAAGCTCTAGGCAAAGAAAAAGGAAAAAAAAAAAAAGAAAAAAAAAAAAAGAAAGGGAAGATAGGTACTTACTTCTATTCATAATTTTTAGAAGTTAGAACTTGAGTGTTCAACAAACTAGAACTAAACTTTATTTGTTTTTCTTTATGCTAATATAGGTCTTAGAAACTTAAATGCCAAGACTGATAAAAATGGAAAATCCATAGTAAGAGATGAAGAAGGAGTTAAAGCATTAACGAAGGAGAAGAACTTTCAATAAAAGATAAAGATGACTTGAGTAGATCTTAGAGGGAAAGAGAATGAATTATGAATTATTAGAATGGAAAGTTTTTTTAAGATTGTTTAGTATACAAGCAAGCAATTGTAGTCTATATATAGTAAGTATGCAACTAGCAACAACAACACCTACTTTTTGGATGACTATAATGAATAATTTGTTTAGTAGGATATAGCGATAGTTAAAGAAATCTTATGAATCAACCATACTGCTTTTTTGCATTTTGAAGGTTGTGTTGCTGAAATTATGAAGTTGTTTGGTAAATACACATGGATACAACTACTCTATTTGATGATGATTTGTTTTGTTATTAATCATTTCTTTGCATATTTAGATATCTTAAAATTTTAAGTATGTGTTGCATTTATTAATGTTTATGAATCTTAAGATGCACCATACAGTATGATTTACAATTCAAAATTTAAGTTCTTAAATAAACAATATAATTTGTGATTCAATAACCATGATGAAAATAAATAAATAAAAGAGAAATATCAAACAAATGATGAAAATACTCCGAAATTTACTTCTGTAAAGACTTGAATAAACACAACTTTATTTTGGTTAATGTGATAACAGAAATAAATTTTGTCCAGAATTTAGGAAAAATAGGCAAAAAATTTACTTATATTATCAATGCAACAAATATAAATTTACATATATTATTTTGACCTAAAACAGACATAAGAAAAACCTAAAGTATCATACGTAAAGTGTTCCTTGTTTACTCTCATTTCTAACAAAAGAATGCCCTCTTTCTCCTAACAATTTAGAGTTAAAAATAACAGTGGTTGCATCAGACATTAATAAAAGAATGTCATACCCATACCCACATGTGTAGATTATGCAACAACAATTTTAGTTCACATAAGAAATTGACCCATATAATAAGGAGAACTCAACACAATGGTCCGAATTTAATCCAAAATATTAATAGTTTTTCCTCTTGCATTATATAACCTTATTTTACTGTATTTTCAATCTTGAATTAAAATAAACTTGAGAAATTACCTGTTGGATGTATTGAAATTTTATCTCTAGTTGTAGCATATGAGGTGACCCACACTGCATTATTCATTGTAGACCTACACTTTTGCAATTAGGGGTTTTGGTGGTAAAATGAGACAAATCATTCGAATTATGTCTTTTATTTAAAATTTATCTTTTAAGTGTTTTTTTTATGTAAAATCATCTTAATTAGTTTTATTTAACTTTCAAACTGTTTATAAAATTCCAATTCAATAGTTTATTTCATTAGAAATTTCATCTTATTATCCACCAAAAGGCACAGCTACCTAATTAATAGTTTTGCAATTTAATTCAAACAAAAATTCAAATTCTGTCAAAATATATGTACAAAACTTTTTAAAACCCATGAATTGAAAAATACCTAAAAATAAATCTCGACAAAAGAATTACACTTTTAATCCTTATACGAATTCAATAAATAGAATAAAAACAACAACACAAATACAAAGAAAAAACATACTAATCAAAGATGAAGATAAAAAGATTAATACACAAACAACAATTGTCAAAACACTAAAAAAAAAAAAATATAGAAAAAAAAAAAAAAAAAAAAAACTCTAGAATAAATGAAAATAAGAAAAGACAAGGAATGAAATCACTAGATAAAAAGTTATATAAATATAAAAGAACAAAATATACATCAAATTTGATTATAAGATATAAATAAAAAGAAATAATTATTCCTTTTTTCTTAAATAAAATTATAATTTATTGAAAACATGTCTTAACTCATTTAATATAACTTTTAATGCCAATAAATGTTAATTGACACTCATAGTAATTTATTTAAATTTTATTTTCAAACATAAAGTTAGAAATATATTAAAATAAAAAAATTAATTTTTTTTCTTAAATATAATTTTATAATTAATTTAATTAAAAAATGCTTACCTTCTGGCCGATCTGAATTATATAATACATTATACTAAATAAAAAATAGTTGAATTGAATAGAGAAATAGCATGGTTGTAAAAAAAGAAAAGAATACAAAGAATAGGTCACATTGTTTCAAAAGATTAGAAATCAATCTCTCACTCACTGACTCACACAAGACTTCCAGAAATTTCAGCCAAAAACACTTCCAAAAGTTTGACTCAAAAACTCAAAAAACGATAGGCAAGCACAGAGAACTAAAACTAAAAAACATAAAACACAAAAATCGAAAAGTGATATTCAGATATTCATACAAATTCCTTAACTGTAAAAAATTAACAAATATCAAAATAACGTAATCAATTATTACAATTAACATAAAATAACATTTTAATGGTTTAGTGTAGTCAAATAGATATGATAAAATACAAAACATGATATAATAAACATATTAGATAGTAAACTAAATAATGATAGGATATAATATGATTGAATGACTTTTGTAATTACATATAATTGTCTAAAAAGTTATAATTTAATTTATAACTTTTAAAAATTAAGAAAATTATAAAAGTTATAGTTTTAACTAAATTATAATTTATTTATTTATCAATAATTATTTAATTTTAATAAAAAATATAATTTAAATTTATGTGTCAATAAAATTATCAATATAAATTCATATAGTATAATATGTTATTATATATATAAAGAGAAGTTTTTAGTGATTAAATTAGACGAGCGACAATATTTCAAACATCAGAGAGTTATTGAAGATTTACAGGCATGAATGAATCTATATAAAAGAATTAATATAAGATTAATTTGAATCCAAAATGAGGTATTTTTATCCTTTATTTTGATGTTAAATAATGAGACTTTTAATTTACACTTTATTTCTTAACAATTCATACATAATTTCACTTGCAAAGGTGCCAAAAGAGTAGAGAGTGACTGAATGCATGGAAACATTAAGTCAAAATTTCTCCTCTACATGGCTGAAAATGTCAAAACACGTTATTTAAGTTACTATCATAACAATAATACATGAAAAAAATTCCATGAATAATAGTGTGAACACTTTCTCATTCCCTCATTCTGCAATCTGTTAGCAGATCCATGTGTTATAGCTTATTCAATATAAAAACACACAAAAATGTTAGATGTTAATTTAATAAAAAAAATGTTTGCATGTTAATTCAATATTAAAAGATTCAACAAAATGACCTAGTGTTTAAAAGATGTGATTCAACAATTTTGGTTCTTATCTATATCCAATGTTTTGTTTTCTATTTCTCCATCACATCACCTATTACCTTTCCTACAAGAAACTGGAGTTGGGTACATCGATCATGCCAACTCCATTGGTCACACTCAAGAAAACGTTTCACTTTCATGAAAAAAAAAACAAGTTTTTCACTCGTCAATCTTTTTTTGTTTTGTGGAAGATATGAATAGCAGGAAAGTAGAGTTTGGATTTAGGTAGAGATGGAAATAGAGGAAACAAATAGAAGGGAATAAATATCAGAAGAAAAAGATAAAAAAAAATAGTCTAAAGAGAGAAGTTATGTGGCAATAAGGAATTTGGATTCTGAGTATTGTTGTGCTATTACTTTAACGTGTCTTTATAATATATCAATTATCATTAATTTTGACGTTTTAACATTTTAAAATATATTTAAAATATTAATATAGTGTATTTTTAATATTTAGTTGATATAACAGAAGAAAAAAGTTAAAAAATCTGGACTCGACAAAAAGTTTCATAATATTATCAATAGCTTTTTAAAATTATTTAAAAAGTAAATATAATTAGTATAGCACTTTTAGATGACCTTAAAATAATAAAATAAAAACTAATTTTTGATATTATTATTTTAGTTGTACTTGCTTTGCTGACATAGATGTTATTAGCAAGGTGATTAATGAGTATAATATCATTGGTAAGAAATATTAATTATTATTCCTTTTGTTTCCTAAAATTTAAAGTTGATGTTTTTAGTCTCTTAAATTTAACATTGTATCCACTCTCCGAAATTTAAAAGTGTTTCTCTCCTTTTATATTCCAATTTGGAAATAATTTTATTTTGGTTTTTGATGATTGTCTTTTTAACCTTTACTTTTAGTCACAACTATCTTCCTTAGTTTTAAAGGTATATGCAAATGTTTGTAAATAAATAGTTGTGTAGAAGACCATTTAAAGAACTATGATATTTTTTTAATTTTTGTAAATGAAAAGTTTAATTTCATGTGAAAAGTCATTTTGTGTTCCAACGAAATGATGATGTTTTGTAGAGTGAGGTGGCCGCTAAAGGTACATCTTGCAGAATGAAACTTCTATTTCAAAGGGAAAACAAAGTTTGATTTCTTCTATAATATCATATTAAAGTAATAAAAAAAATCATAAAGGTTTATTGTTATTAGTGAAAACTAACATGACAAGTGTGTCGATCGCACATAACAAGTAATAAGTATTTTATCATTTTTTCCTAAGAAATTTATACAACGCATGGCTATTTTTACAATTCACGACTCAATTAGACACAAAGTTCACAAAAACATTAAGAAATTCTTTTTGTATTTTATCAAAAGTTGATGTGCAATAAGAAATTAACATAATATATTTACAATTTATCAAGATTAGACTTCAATCACTTCATTTTCATGCATTCTAAATTATCTCAATTCCACATACACATGTTAAAATCAACTCACAAGAATACTCAAATTCTATTCATATAACCTTTGAGCCTATAATCATTCATCAAGTTCCAATCTCTTGAATCATCAACAAGTGAAATCATGCATTAGTTTTAAGAGTCTAAGATTACTAATGAACCAAGTTCTATTCCTAAATGTTAGAAAGTAATTAAACAAATAATACTATTAATAATAAAATTATTATAATAATAATTATTAGAACAATAATAATACTAACATGTATGTGAATCAAGGATATTAATCAAAGACCCAATAATTCTTATAACAACAATAAATAATAGATAGAAGATAAATGAGGTAAGGAGTAGAAATAGTCTGGATTGAGGCACGCATAACGCTATCCTTAGAGAGAAAACGTCCCTACTGCACAGGGTAAAACAAAATCATATGCGCTTCTCTCCCAATATACAACAACCCGTCAGATCGATCAAGTGCAGCTAAGGATCTTCGAACCTTATGAACACCACTGTTTTAAGAGATATAGAGAAGAAAAGAAGAACACTTTTGAGAAAACTCTAGTGTTTGTTGTCTTTTTTGTTGTATTTTCCCTCATGCACTTGGTGGTATTTAGAGGTAGACAAGGAGATACAAGAGTAAATAGGAATAAAAAATATAGTCGTTAATCATAAATAACATTAACCCATAAAATTAGAAGGTCCATAAAAATATGAGTAACAATAGAATTTTTATTTTTATTATTTATTTTTAAATTATGTTAAAATATTTCCAACAGTCCCCCACATAATATAAAAAAATGAAATAAAACAAAATATATTATCTTTTAAAACAAAATATTGTAATTCAGTGTAAGGAACCTTCCAGATTTGAGCCTTACACCTAGTGCTTATAAACTTCCACCCGAGAAAATGTGGAGTCTTGATTGTCTTGAGCTATATCTCCTGTGATCGGGTTTTAGTTAATAACACATACAATATTGATGTTCATTATATAGGTTCTAATCAGTGGGTGCATGTTACAACCTTCCGCATGTATCTTGTTTCATGAATGTCACTTAGAGACTTGTCCATGTCTCACAATGGCGGTCCCACCATCACACTCACTAGGTAAACTCTCAAAGGGTGGTTTGTGACTCACACCCCTACAATAATTGATTATCATTTGGTTTATTAAGAGGTATTTTATAAAAACATATGTAAGCATAATAATGCATATATCTCAATCTAATTATTGCCACAATTTATAATACACTTCACCATAGGAATGAGATATAAAATTTAATCAAATTATTTTGTGTACTTTAATCAACAACAACTTCGTTGTTGCCCATTGAACTTCATTCCATGAGATCGCCATTCATATGGAGATGTGTGTCCATTGTTGTAACTAATTTATGGACTATAGTCTCATTCCCCTCGACAACTTAAATTCTTGTTGTTGATGCATCAACTTTTTGATAAGCAAATCTGCAATTTCTTTCCGACCTGACAAAGTCAAGGGAGATAATACCATGAGTAATTGAGTTTCTAATATATTTGTTTCTCATTCTCATATGTCAATTTCATTGCCATTTTTACTTGGAACTTTAAGTATAACAATTTGATGCATTGAAAATATAAAAATATATTAAATCATAAATTAATATAATAGAAAAAACATTAGCTTTAGACATCACAAAAAAATTATTCAGTAAACCAGAATTTTATTTATTCATAATTTCATTTATTGTTACCAATAAAAATAGAAACAATTATAAACATAAATTTTTAGACTTAGTTGAAGCTGATTTAATTATAACCATATCAAACACATTAGTTCATAAAAAGTGTTTTGAGTTCTCTGTTCTATATCATTTTTAATTGTAAAAATAAATACAAATGAGTAATCAAAATAGAAATAACAAGAATTTTCTCTCTAAGAATGTTAGAATATAATTAAACAAATAATACTATTAATAAATAAAATATAAAAAAAATAATTAATATTATTATTTTTTTATTTTACTCTCTTTTTTTTGGTTAATTGATGTTTCGCTGGTATACGAAGGATTTTTAACATCATTTATTTCCATTTTTCTACACTGATTCCAGAGAGAGATATAACATATTAGAAATTTCCATTTTATTTAGAATTTATTAAATAGTGTTGTACAATTTATTAGATAAATCTTATAATTTATAAACATGTTTATTGAAAAAATCAAATAAATATATTATATTTACTTTTATTATCCCTCATACAATAACTATGAGTCCATCTGTTTGTGCTCAGAAGGTATATTTTAAGGTACAATTTAATTTTAAGAAAAAGAACAATTATATTTTTTTACAAAAACGTATTATCTAAAATTATATTTTATGATTTTTTTAGTTTATAATCAATAAAACATTTTGATACTTTAACGATATTATGAGTAAAAAAATAAATAAAAAAAAGTCTTATTATTGAAGACAAAAAAAAAAACGTGGAAAGAAAGAAGGAAGGAAGAAAAAAATAAAACAAAGACCAAAGACCAAAAGAAGACGGAGACTATAGGCTCTACATTAATTTCTCTTTCCACCCAACTTCACACTTCTTAAAACGGAAAATTTTACATACTTATGAAACACTTAATAAAAAAAAAAAAATTTCTATTTTGTAGATGATTCTTTGTAAATTATTTTATATTTTAAATTGAATGAATAATTTAAGAACTAAAAAATAATTTAAGAATAGTAAATGGTTTTAATGATAAAACTCGATTATTTTATTTATAATTGAACTATAAATATATTTGACATTAACTAAAGTTTCATTTCGTAATAAAAACTTTTAAAATTTTTTTTTTTGCTTTCTCTCTTTTCTGGTATGTTTGACTATCAGAGTGGATTCAGGACGAAGAGGTGTACAATCTTTTCTCATAAAAATATTAAACAAAATATATTTATTTTTTATTATTCTTTTTGGTCTTTTAAGAAATATACTGTGTGTGAAGTGTTTTGGTTTTGCATGTGACATTTAAGAATTCAAGATGAATTTTGTTAGGGATGGTTGTGCAGAGCAACCTGTGTGATGTATAGTCTGTGTGAAGCAATTTAGTTAAGAGCTTAGTGTCACCTTGTTTTCACTTAATATCTGATTTGTAATAATTCAGCCAGCCTTAATACGTGAAATTAAAATATTACAAATAATGTTCAGTAGAACGTATAGAAGATGGAGTATTATTGGAGGAACAAATTGATCAACTATATTATTATATGTATTCTTCTCCAATGACAATTATTATGATGCTATTAAGAAAAATGTTTACATATACAACAATCTCCATCCCAACAACAAAGCACTGGAAACCAAGAACAATATTACTAAAAGAACAGATCTTCATCGAAGTGAAAGTGAGAGTCCAAAAGAACAGATGCCACCCCACCAAAATCCATGTCCAGATTTTGAATGTCTGCACATGAATACGCATTTTCTGCACTGTTATCAGATGCCTTCGTTAAGGGCATTATGGTAGAGTTGAATGGTTCAGATTCCTTCCAATATTCTAACCACATGCTAGACTCTAATAACCTGTGATCATGAAGATCACTTGATGTGTGAGTTTCTCTGGGAAACTCTGGTTTCATAGCTAAGTTTGGTGAGCTAATGAGATGATCCATTTCATTGGAGCCACGATCAGAATGCAGAAGAGACGATTCCCCAGTGGAAGAATCTACGGTTTTGTGTGTAACCTTAGGAATATCATTGCATGTGTGAAGATCGATGTACGTAATTCGATACATACGTGGGTTTTCTTGTTCCAGCTGCACCTGTTTGGTCGCGTTACAACCTTGATCATGTTTGTAACTGCACCTGAAGTAACTCCTATATACAGAATTATACAAAATTATTTGTTTATATTCAACTTGAAAGACACCAAAGAAAGGTATATAAAGATGATCGTGTTTTGGAATAAAATATAAAAATAAGATCATAAAGAAAAAACGATATACAATATACCTAGGATATTTATAATTCTGGATTCCCTTTTGTCCATACTTCCTCCATGCATACTTATCATCAGTGGTGCAAGACAGTGTAGTCTTTGTCGGTGCACCCTTGCTACACAACAACAACAACAAACCAGAACACAACATGTGTTAATATAAAGAATATAAAACATGTTTTAGATATATGTATAAAGAAAAGAGAACATAACATAGAATCTGTAAAATGCATGTTTGAAAAATAGCAAGGAGTTATATATATTAACCCTCTTGGATCTGACCCTCAACTAACAGAAATCATCATGTAAAATATATATATATATATATATATATATATATATAACAAAATCATCAAATCCAACATATATATGTATAAGTTATAACCTAGGAAAATCCAACTTCTATTCTTAAAACTTTAATGAACGTTAAACATGACACACTCTCTATGTGTTTCGTACACTTCCCAAATCCTCAAACCTTAACCAAATTTGTGAGACCAAAGAAGGGTTTGTTGTTTGAACTACAAAACATATGTGTCGGTGTGATTAAGAAAAGCAGCGTATGGTGATCGAGAAAGAGAAAATGTGAAGAAGTTAACCGTCTAATGTAGCGACCTCTCCCACCCTTTTGGGATCTCTTCTCACTGCAATGTCCAGACGTTGGATCATTGCCGGAACCGGTCTCCGGCGAGATATATCCGGTGGGATTCAGAAGATTCCGATGAGGCACCCCATCTGCTGAACTGGGTTCTGAAGAAGAAGAAGAGTAAATAATAGAAAGAGATTGTGTGAAAGATGAGAGGACACTGGCCACGAGTTGGTGATAAGAGAGCAAAGGTTCACTCTCAGAGGGTTTCTGAAGCAGAATCTTCAGCTCAATAGCAGCTTTTTCACCCTTAATAATTTCTTCCATTATCTCTCTCTTCTTCTTTTCTGAGACACTCTGGGATTCAGAATAAAACATGTTATTCATTTTCAGTATCTATCTCTTGGTTTTTCTTTGAATTTCTCTGTTGCTTTAATTGTTTCTTTTGGTCTAGATTTGGAAGAGGCTATGGAGGAAGGAGAAGAAAAGGAAATAGTTGTGAGAAACAAAATGAATCAACTTTCTGAAACTGAGAATAGTGTTCTTAACCTTTTATACATACAAAGAAGTTTTAAATTATATTTGACTTTCAACGAGATACTTAAATTTCAATTAAGCCTTACCAATAATATAAATATACTATTTTTAAAATAATTTTATTAGAAAAAAATTCACTCTTCCATTTAGATAATTTTTTTTGGAATGAAAAGTAATGTGTTTGAGAATATATTTTAAAAGATATTATAAGATATGAATTTAAAAAGAGTGAATGAACGGTGAGGATTTAATTGCAGTCTCCAATTATTTATTTCTTATCGATTATCTGTTTCTATTACATATCCATCATCGATTTGGAACCCTTGGAGACGACAATTATTTTGTCTTTTAATTGGATGGCGTCTTTGAACATTTATAAGAATTAATTTTTAACTTTCATTTTAAAATATAAATGTTTATTTTATAAAATAATAAATAATATAATTTGATTTTTTATACGTTTATATTTTTATTAAATTTTTTTATTTTTATTTAAAATTATTTAATAATAAATACAGACTAAATGAAAAGTTGTATCAAAATTATTGAATTGATTATCCGTAGTGATTATTCTCAGAAAATTGATTTTTGTGTAAATAAAAAATAAACAAATGTTTACAATAACTCACACGTACTGAATTAACATAATTCTATGAAAAGCATTATCTAATTCAAATACAGTCCTGATAATATTATTAGCAAGATTTTTTAAAATTTGATTTTGTTGTTGTCTTTAAAAAAAATTATGGCGGTTCATAATTAATCTTCGTATAGTGTAATTTTGTTAACTTTCATTTTAAAGATAGAAAGTTTAAGCACGTGTTATGTAAAATTAATTGGGATTATAAGCATAACTTCATTAACAGTTCTCAGTTCGGAACCTGATACCAGATAATCTTATCTGAAATAAACAACTTTATATTCTATGGATAAAAGCGACATCTCTATAGTTTATTATTTAAGTCATATAAGAAATTAGCAGGTAAATACTAAGGTCGATTATGTTTTTAAATAATATTATACTTTAATTATTTTAATTTATAAAACACGATATTTGATGATCTGAGTTAATCTAATCAATATAATCGCTAAATTTTAGTGTAAAAATGTAATTCGTTCTTGTTTAAATATTTGATATAACTTGATTTTTAACTTTAAAAATAAATGAATAATAATTAAATTATGTTATATTTTTTTATCATGTACACAATTTGACATATTCTAATTTAAATATTAGTCTTAAAAATAATTTAACTCATAAAAAAAGATTTAACAAGATGAAATTAAAAAATTATATCCATTATTTTTAAAATAATATTTTAAAATTTTAAATAATAATTTTACATTAACTAAAATTATATTTAACCTTAATTAATATTGTATATTTGTATTTTTATAAATCAGTTTAGTGTCCTCGTTCTTTTACGCGTTTCCCATTTCGATGGTGTTATCATTGTGATTAAAACAATCATTTTACCTCCATAATATTATTTACATAAAAAATATAGAGTTGCATTTTATGTTAGTAAAAATTAACTAAACAAAACTCCCATTAATAATACACAAACTAAATTCAATATAACTTGTCTTTTTTTATTAGTGTAATATAGTATATTTATAATTATTAATTAATAAAATAACTTTTGGTAATAGTTTGGTAACTTTTTTTATATGTATACATTTTACTATTAATTTTATTTTATTATTATAAATTACTTTTTATAAATTTAGTAAAATTTTTTTTTATTTTAATAATAATTTTAATAAAAATAAAAATACTTAAAAATGGATATAGACATACGTCTAAACTTATGTGTTTTTATTTGTATATAAAAATAAAAATACTTAAACAGATAAATATATTCAAAACTTTTTGAGATTTCATTATTATAAATAAATTAGATTTAAATATTGTATTTCACGTAATATATTTTTATTATTTTTCGTATGAGAAGATATATTATAATTTGATGCATGATCAAGATGAAACGAGGTATTGAAGATATTACAGATGTTGACTGGACTGCAATCTTCAGTAAGCAATGACGTTTGACAGTGAGATAGGATGACGTCACTGCGGTGTCCTTTTTTTCTCTAAACAAAACCCAATAATTGTACAAACCAATAGATGGTAGTGAGAAATTAATAATATTTAGCTTTTATTGCATTGGATAAGGATGAGTATTTAAGAAACAATGTTTTTACCTTTTTAATTGTTATTTTATATCCAATTTTTTTCATTATCTTATGTTAGTCCTTAAAATCACTGCCAAAATTAAAAAAGAGTAATTGTTAAAAATTTTGCATTAGACGTTAGAGTGTATATTTTTCTTATTAAATCCAATAAAATTTATCTTATATGTTTAAGATTTTTTGAATATGAGAGACGATTATACAAATACATATAAATGAAATTTCTGTAGGTTAGATAAGGAAGAATAAACTACTTGTACTTCTCTGGCAATGAATTAATTGCCATATGTAAATTATTTATTTATTTTCTTAAAAAAATAAACAAACATCTAAAAAAAGAGTAAGTATTCTTGTGCTAAGTAAACAAACTCATCGTAAATTTTACGCAGACAGTTATTATTTTAAGTTAATTAATACAGAAAGATTTGATTTTCTAGTTTAGATGAAAAGTGATATAATATAGATTTTATTTTCATTGCGTAAACTTGTTTATAAAATCTGTTTGAAAGTAAATAAAGTTAATTCATAAAATTTACAATTGAAGTAAATGGCATTACCATGGTCACTTATATTTTTGAAAAAAAAAAGTTTAAACAGGATAAATTAATAAAAATTAATGTCTTAAGTATTAACAAAGGTAACTTGAATACTTACAAAAGTATATTAATCATTTATTTTAGTTGCTTTCACAACATTCTGAAAATTTCACGTAGAATATTTAAATCATTGGCATAAGCTACAAAATTAACTCACCTAAAGAATAATTATGGATATTGTTACAATTATATACAAAGTCATTAATCGCCATCAAGATAAAAAATCAATTTTTTTAGCAGAGAATAACATAAACATAACATCACACTCAATATTATAATTGTTACTAACCTAATAAATTTTCATAAATAAAAATGAATATATATATATATATATATATTTGATTATTATTTCAAATTAAACAAAGTGCTAAAGAAAAAAAAAACAGCTGGAACTACGAGTGGCACAGAAAGACCCAAGGCCAGGTCTATCTTCATGGCTCTTTCCAACCAACTTCACAATTGTTCTTAAATATATCTTTTCGAATTTTAAAAATATTTTTTATATATAATTTTCATTTGTGTTTTACATCGAATAATAATGTTGACTTGTACTCCGTCGCGAAAATTAAAGAACATGCTTTATAATTTTCAATACTAGAAAAATATAACTAGTCAAACTCATGGACTTTAATTCATACACAACTAATAAAAATTCTTCATAAAACGTGTATTAGTTTAGAAAGTAATAAATCTAAAATTAAGAAATAGTCATATACAATAATAATAATAATAATAATTCCATGACAGTTAATTTTTTTTTTTAAACAACAGTCATTTTTGTGACGTAAAGACAGGGTTAAGTTAGTAACAGTTAAAGATATGGTTATGTCTAGTTTTCTATACGCGTGTTTGTTCCTTCATGTGACAAAAGATTGTCCCTTATAATTTTCTGTGTCATGTTCTTATTTTTGTCGCTGCTTGTAACCTTAATTTCATTGAACTAAAGAGACAAGGTCAATGGTGGTGTAATGAAAAGGATCTGAAAGTTGAAATTCCAAAAACTGACCAAGTCTATCTTCTACTCTTAATATTCATGTTCTCACAGAATTCTATGGCTCACACTCATTCCATCTCAATAATTGAAAGCAAGAAACAAAAGTGAAATGCCAAACACCACTAACTGCGTGCCCTAAAACAAACGGCATTGAATCAATTTCAAATAGAAAGAATTTCCCAAAGGGTCTTTCTTAAGAATTCAACGATGTTTCAGGCTGAATTTTACAACCCTATTTCTACTTATATTATGCAGTGCTAAATATTTTTTTTACCCGAAAATTATACCAGAAGAAAAATAAATGGTACTATAAAAAAAAAAATTGTTGACACAGAAACATCAAAGTAAATAACCTTTATTATTGTAAAAAAGTGAGATTTTAGGAAACCAACACTAGGGTTTGAATACTTTTTTTTTAGAAATAGAAAGCTATAAAAAAAAATAACTAACAATTTCTTCACAAACCTAAATTACCATATATATAATTTTTTTTTGAAACGAAGGATGGGATTGATTTACATAAAATTTTGATTTAGAAATAAATTTATTTGATTCTTCTTCTTTTGTTTTAAAGTATTTATATGAAGAAACTTATTAATACAGTTGGTCAAAGTGAAACCAAAATGAAGAGATGCCTGCATTGTTGTCTGAGTTCTTCCCTAGGGCACAATGGTGGCCATGAATGGTTCAAAATCCTTCAAAATCTGACACCAGGCTTGGCTCCAATGTCTTACTTTCTTTGGGAAAATCTTGTTTTACATTTTTGGTGAGCAAACTAGGGTTTCATGCACATGATCAGAGTCATGATCAGAATTCAGAAGATAAGATTCCCAATAAGTGGAAGAATCTGTGGTTGAGTTTGTTACAACCTCAGAGATTTCATTGCATGTGTGAGAGCCAATGTAAGTAGTTTGATACATCTGAGGATACTGTTCATCCCTCTGCACTTGTTTCGTTGCTTTGCAACCTTTATCATACCTATGACTGCACCTGAAGTAACTCCTACAACATGTTATATTATAACAACAATGTGAGTTTGATTTACCAAAAGGATCTGTGTAACTTACAAGGTATAAAGTAATGTAATATCCAGAAAAAAAAAAAACATAACAGAATATTGGTCTAGATGTGTTAGGGTTTCTGTTGGAACCAATGATCGATGTGAAGTTTTACATAGAATTTAGTTTTTTCAACTACAGCAATTTTCCGATTGCTGAGTATGTTAGTAAGTTTTATGGGTGAGAACATAAGGAATTAAGGAATTAAGGACTCGTATTAGGTTCTTATAGTCGCATTAGAATAATAACTTTCTATATATGTAAGTTAGTTTTTTGTACTAGGTCTTCCACTCAGACACATGTTACTGTAGTTTCTACTTTTGAAATGAATAAGTCACTCCGGAATGAACAATTTACAGAGATTAGCTTAGTAAAGTAAATTTCTACAATGTAAGTTTTGTATAAAAATCTATCAGCACTTTTCTGAGATGTAAGGGAACAAATGAATTAATACATCTACTAAGTAAACAAAATGGCATTTACAAATGATGCAACTTAATTACTACGTGTAAATAATAATGTTTACAGATATATATATTTCCCAAAATTATATATCTCCATTGGGAATAAAAATTGAAAGGTTATAATATAAGTTAAAGAGAGATATATAGATAAGTGTAGTGGTGTGTATAGCAATATAGTAAATATAGGTTATAGAAGATACACTTTGGAGATGGTATAGTTAATGTAAAAGAGTTTTAAACAAGGTAGTGATTGACTTGATGTATGCCATCATACATATATATAAAAAAGGGATGGGGCAAGAGGCATCACTTAGCATTGATAAAGAATTCTATTCTATGCTCTTAGAGATTATACTACACACAATACACCTTTTGATTACTTTTCTAGATTGTTATCACAAGTAGAAATTGTTAGTTTTAATACTTTTGAGGAATTTTATTTTCTTGAACTTTCTAAAAATTTGCATCATAATTTAACTTTGCTCTTTTAAGCAAATTTAAAAACTTCAACATATATCATAATTGTTTGAACTTGACTCTAGGTAGTGTCTTCCAACTTGAGTTGAATTTACTTAACTTTAGTAAGTATTTCATTGTAATCAATCCTTAATCGTTGCATCTATCCTTTATTCTTGTGTATTGTGCTATTTGTATTAGTTTTGTTGTGTAAACCATTTAAGTTCAATGATGCCTTTTTGTTGCAAACAATGTACAAGTTCTCAAGTGTAGAGTATATAATATGACTAGACAAATTTAATAGACTGTGGTTAAGTATTTTATTATTGAAAAGCTTGAGATATATATTGAAAACTAACTAATCGAATTTGATTTTATAAAAGTTAATATCTCTATAAGTATACTCCTCTTCTCTTTCTTTGTATTCTCTCTAGATTTCTGCATTAATTTATTTATATGTTTGAAGATCAGAGTGAACCATATGAGTCTTGGTGTAGAAAACAAACATCTTATCCAAATAAAGTTTGAATTAGGGTAAGTTCATCCACTACCTTTTTCTTGAGTCAACTTAGTGATATGCTTGTGTTTGTTTGAAAACTTGCTTGCATGTGATTCTTATGGGTTCAAGATGAATCTCTACATGTCACTGATCAATATTATGTGTTCAGATAATTGATTTGAGATTTTCTTTGTATAGATAGAACATTGTGAGAGTGAGAGTTTGTGGATCTTGATAGAGAAAGAGCTCAAGTTTGAGTAAGGGAAGGTAACTATGTTATTTTTAATTGTGAGGTTGACTGATTTTTTGTTATGGGAATTGCATGTTTGTGATGAGAGTTGATTGTTTGTTGTTTGTGGTTGATTTGATGAATCCAATTATTCAATATGGTTGAAAGCTTTTTGTTAAAATCTTATTTATGGGATGTTTAATTTGTTGAGCGAGTTTGCACCTTTGAAATGTATCGTCCAAAACAAATGATTTTATTGAAGGCAAATTTTAAATAGAATGTATGTTATTTAGAATAAAAAATTAATATAAACACCTAAATAAACCAAAGGGATAAGTTGATATAGTTAAAGAGTTTATGCAATTGTGCAGAGAAAGTTATAGACAGTAGTCTAAACGATAGGATGAGTGACTTTAGAATTAGTTGGCCTAAGGTAACTTATTTTAGAACTAGACGATATTCATTGAAAGGTTAAAGAGAGATAAACCTAAGTAGATGTTAATAATACCAAATTGATAAACTTATTAGTTTTTTTTTCTAAATAAAGTCGACGATACTAGTCAAACAATGTACTTGTTGGACGAGCCACCAACTACTGAGCGGTAGTAGTAAGGATTAATTTCCGAAGAGAGCTTCAAATGATACACTCACTAGGTGAGTCAGACTCACTGCATAAGCCTAATGAATGTGGCTCCCAAGGGTTTGGGTTGCTGGGTAAGTAATATCATTGTTAAGCGAAGAATAATTTTTTAGAAATCTAGAGAGCTCAGGGTGGCATGCTCATTGAGTGAGGTATGAATTCATTGGATGATACACTCACCAAACAATACTTTCATTGGTGAGTATATATGCTCGTTGGGTAAGGAAGAGGAAAATCTTTATAAAATTTTGGAACTTTTATTATGAGATGTAATGAGTGAAAAATGTGTGGAGCTAAGTAGAGCTAGGGAAAGGCCACAATCTACTAAAAATATAGATGTATATATGGATATATGTGTGCGGGATTTGTGGGACTGAGTAGAGCAAGAGGTCGTACTGAGGTTGTTGATTAATTTGTGCATGACATATGAGTAATGTTTCCAAGGAGGAAATGACATGTTTGTATGATTATAGGGTGTATATTGAATAAGGACTAGGACAAATATTATCCTAACTCTACTAATTATTGAACTTATATAAAAGAAGATATTTAGGTAGTAAGAGGTGATGGAGGTTCCTATATTCTTAGGGGGCAGTACAAAAAATGACCATGTACTTTTGCAGATGGTATAGGAATTTACCATGACATATGATAATGACTTAGTTCCTAAAATGTAAGGTTCTGAAGAAACAATACTTTGACCATAATCTACTGAGAGGTCGTGTGATAGGTGTAGGATCCTAGTGTCTAATTCAACACATGAGTCTTTCGAAAGTAGAATATGTTGTCAGTATTTATTTATATATGATTTCTTAAATGATTTGGTGTGGTTGATGAATGAGGTGTGAAAACATATAAGGTCTTAACATGTGTTATTTTAGAAATGATACTTTATTTAAAATATGCTAGGTTGCCCTAATTTTTTATTATGGTTTCCATATGTTATGATCGTGTGTTACATAGAAGCATACGATAGTGCAAGTGAGGGTATTCGACAATGAGGAGGCTAAGAGTTATTTCTTTTTGTAGATACTTTTATATACGTATATCTTATTTATATGATCCTCTAGACAATATGACATTTATAAAATTTTTTTGAAAACTTTTATTCAAGAGAATTGTAAACATAAATATGCATATAGAAATTACTTATAAATGTTAAATGCTTAGTAAGATGAGTTATACAAAAATAGATTTTTATGACGACTTATTATGTTGGTTATGCACTCGACATAATAAGTGGCGTAATGGTAAAGTTGTAACTATGGTTAGATTTTTTAAGTCGGTCATCACTAGAATCGGCATAAAAAGTGGATGTAGTGACATATTCGTAATAAATTAGAAAACTTTATATACCGGTTGTACCTATACATGACATAGAAAGTTTGAGCGGTGAGATTTTTGTAATAAACTAGAAGACTTTCTATACTAGTTGTATCTAGACTCGACATAGAAAGTTTGAGTGGTGACATTTTTTTAATAAATTAGAAGACTTTCTATATTAGACCTAGAACTAATATAGAAAGTAGGAGGGTGGAAAATGCTATTCTCGACGCTGTGTTCTTCAAACTATTTTCTTCTTAATCTTCTCCAAACTCTCTCAAAAAGCTCTAGCACAAACAACCCAAACATTCAAACTCTCATTTCTAGCGGTGGTCTTGTTCAAGTCATGGAGATGTAATATCAGGCGAAATCTTGTTTGGTTTTTCCATTTGATGAAATTAAAGGATAATGAGACCGACGAGACTGGCAACGAAGAGTAGTGGGTGGTGGCTCGACATAGTTGAGAGGAAGAAGCAAAGAAGGGATTGAATAGAGTGAACCATAAGTGATGGTGAGTGTGTGATGACAACAACGACCAAGTACGAGTGCGAACGTGACGACAACAATGATGGTGTAACAGAGAAGAAGAAATCCTAAATGAGAGAAGTTATACCAATTTTGGAACAATCGATATAAAAAGTAAAAACTTTCTATATTGCCTGTATTTATGCCAGTTCTGGAACCACCATAGAAAAGGTTTTTTAACTAATGTAAAAGGGCTTATCTACATTAGTGATCATAATATGACTCCAATGAAAGGTGTTACATGAAGTTTATTCCTTTCCATCATTTTAATTCTTTCTTCATTGTCTTAGTCCTAACTTCCTGCTTTACTACTTCTTTGTATCATTCAAATTCAAAACATTGCATGTCAATATATATATATATATATATATATATATATATATATATATATATATATATATAGTATAAACTTGTCCTAAAGTAGGCTCTAGGGAAGAATCTAGTTCTTGTGTAGGTAAAAGAGGTGTATTTTCTTTTGTCATTTCTTGAACTTCTTCTTGAATATCCTAAAGATTTTTTATTCTTTTCTTTAATGAAATAAACTCATTATTCCAGACAAATCATCAATAGAAAAGATAATTCATATTATTTAATAATGATGCCTTCATCGGTCCATAGATGTGATGTGGATTAACTCAAATAGTTGTTTTGTTCTCCATGCTTATTGTTAGTTGAAAATGATAATTTATGTTTTTTTTGTAGGAGACTTCCTTCATAAGCTTCATTATTTTCTAATGCTTGGGTGGATTAACTTCAACAATTGTTTTGTTCTCCATGCTTTGTTAGTTAAAAATGATAATTTATTACTTTCCTAGGAGGAGTCTTTCACAATCTTCATTATTTTCTAATGTTTTTGTGAATTAACTTCAATTTGTTCTTCTTGATTTGTCAAGTGAAAATGGTAATCTATGTTGCTTTCCAATGAAACATCATTTAAAGGCTTCATTATTTTTCTTTAAAAAATGACAATTTTCCTCCTTTCACGTTCTATTGATTTAAAAGAATATCAGTTTGGACTTTCATGACAATACCAATAGTATATGTGAAGTGTGAAGTTTACAAGGAAACTTCAATTTCTTTTGTCCATTTTAAATTCATTAATATCTCGTCTTTTGTTGTCATAGATTCAACAAGTATCTTCTTTGAAGTGAAGAGTATATCTTTTCAGCATCATTTGGCCAATGCTCAAGATATTTCCTTTAAGATTAGAAATAGGTTAGAAATATTTTATGAATCTCACAACTATCTTTGTTTTCACCACATCAATATTGTTTTTCAATCGATTTTTCACTTTGACAAAGTCATCAGTATCCCTGAAGATGCTCTTGTCTTTGACCATGTAATTACTCTACCCACTATTCAAGTACCAATTTGCACTAATTTTATCACTAAATTCTCAAGTAGCATATAAAAAAGACGATGTTCATGCTCTTTAATGAAATTTGTTTTATAGTTATTTTAGTTGCAATGTCTAAATTTCTTGTATTGTTAACATGGTAACTTTATGCAATATTAACTATCTTTTTTTGGTTGTCTTAACTTCTTGAAGATGTCACATGGACAATAATTATCTTGATTGAACTTAGAGAAACTGTTAGAGCTTTCTTTATTTCTAGAAATATCTCCATCGAGTTATTACTACATATTTTCAATTTTTCTCACATATACGTCAATAGAGCCTATTAGTTTTGTCATCCACAAAGAAGTCAAATATTTGATTTGTTGTATATAGTTGCAATTATATCATATTTATGAAGATTAGAATTTAGAATTATCTTGATAAATTTCTTGTATAGAATATTTTTCTCACATATACCTTTATTTGATTGACTTTTTTTTAAATTTTTTTTATAATAATAATAATCTTTAGTGATTTGAGATTCCTTCATATATAATAACTCCAACTCGTGTCTTAGGGTTTGAAATTTAATAGTGTGTATATTTACATTTCCTCAAAAGTCTTGTGGTGCTCGAGGCCTCTTTAGCACTTGTTACATCCCTTATTCTTAGAAAAGTTGTAGCATCCACCACTCCTTGCTGTAGAAGATATATATCACCCTCGGATCTTTCTACTTATTTTCCTTGCGGTTGTTGATGTAGAAATATCAAAAAAATGTATTCATTTTAATTAATATTTAAGTAATCACAGTTTTCTCCCTTAAAAACATGTTGAAGAATAGATGAAGAAGGATTGGTATTAGCCATTGGTTAAGAAAATTTTAGGATTGATATGATATATACTAGGAAACTATTTCAAAATAATGGGATATTATATCTACATCAACTATTAGAATTTAGAACTTTAAGAGAGATAGACAAGTTTACTCGGTATGTATAATAATATATATTAAATATATAGAAAACGGTAAATTATGTAGAAGAGTTTTGAATAAGATAATAATAATAATAATAATTGAGTTGATGGAAAAATAACTTTTATTAAATTTTGATGAAGATATACATACATCATTAAATTTTATTAAATTGTTTTTAAATTTCTAAAAAATTTCAACATAATTTAACACCAAAGAATGATTAAAAAATATATACCTAGGGAATTCAGAATTCAGAATTTTCTTTTGTCCATACTTCCTCCATGCATGATTGTCATCAGTATTGTAAGATAGCTCAGTCCATGTGAGTACACTCTTTCTGCACAGCTCCAATTCATTCATGAATTAGTTAATATCAAATACACACACATACATACATATATATATATATATATATATATATATATATATATATATATATATATATATATATATATATATATATATACATTTCTGCACATCATACTATCAACACTGTAAAGTTCATCCCTCAGAAATTACAAGAAACCCTTTTGGATCTGAACCTACCATGAACATATAGGAATATTAATTCTGCAGAAATTCTTGTATCTATATATATACAACTACATAACCTAAAATCCTCAACTTGTTTCATAAACCAAAAAGTTCAGACATGTCAACCATAACATACACTATGTCCGTACATTCGTACACCTCCCAATTCATCAAATCTACCAGTGATTATCCTAATAAGCAATCAGAGAAGGCTTCTTGTGCCAGTAACTGAACAATAAAACCTTTGACACTGTAAGAAAACATATACTTTATATATATATATATAGAGAGAGAGAGAGAGAGAGAGAGAGATTGGTGAGAAAATATGACATGTTAACCTTCTGTTGTAGCGACCTCTCCCACCGTTTTTGGATCTCTTCTCACTGCAATCTCCAGATCTTGGACGGTTGCCGGAACGGGGCACAGACGGCCCATTTTGGCCGGAAACAGGTGCGAAAGGAGAAGAATTGATAATAGTAAGAGCTTGTGTGAAAGATCTGAGGACCTTGGCTATGAGGTGATGAGAAGAAGAGAGAGAGGGTTGAGTTCCAAAGGGGTTCTGAAGCAGAAGTCTTAGTTCAGTAGCAGCTTCATGACCCTTAACAAGATCTTCCATTAGCTCTCTCTTCTTCTGGGCTGAGACACTTTCACTTTCAGGGCAAAGATTCGTTTTCATTTTCTGAAAGCCTGAGGTTGTAGCTTCGGTTTTTCTTGATGTTTTTTTCTGGTCTTTGCTTTCTTCGTTTTGTTTTGCTTGAATTTGCATAGCAAGAAGTAGATAAGGGGTAGAGAGAGAGATAACATTAAATGAACTTTATGTAAAACACTGGAAACCACGATGTCAAATAATAAGAAATTCTTCAATGAAATTAAACAATTTTATTTTCTACTCAGAAAATTGACATCTCTTCATTATCGTTAAGTCAATGAAAAAAAGAAAGAAAAAGTAGAAACCATCATTTTCAATTGTTTTCTTGGAAAAAAAAATGTTATTAATGGAAAGAAAAATTTTATTTTAAAACATACGAATGTTTTGAAGGAAACAAAAATTCATTATGATGAATTCTTAGAAATGACAAATGAAAGATTATATGCACACGTCTCTCAATGGACTTTTTATGTTTAAAAAATATATAAAATAACTATTTTTTAGTCTTCTCATAATACAAATATTCTTTTTCTAATTTTTTTCTCTAACTCTTGAACGGATATATTTGTATTCAATAAACTCTGACTTTTCTCTCTTTATTGTCTTCTTTTAAATGAAATAATGTTTTCTTCGGCTCTTTTTCGCATTTCAGCCCAATCAGTGAAGTGTTGAAATGCGAACATACAAATGTTGATTATTAAAATTTTTAATATTATTAAAAAATAAATAAAATCATTGGCATTCGGATTTTAAAATAAAATGTATAATTATAATCGAAATAGAATAATTCATATTGTTTTTATACGTAAGAAGATTATTTTTTTTATATTAAATTTAAATGTTGCAGTTGAAGTAACGTGCTTTATTAATATTTTATTAAGTTGATACATTTAATTTGGACGCATTATGGAAGACCAATTAATGCTAGACTGCCGTAAATAACTAGGGATGACGTATGGTTGTGGCGTTTAGATGACGTAAGGTTTTCCTAAAATCAAAAGAAAAATAAATGAATAAATGAGAATTTTTATGTAATAAACCAGAAACAAAAATGCAACATAGCTTTCTTCCCGTGACGAAACTTATTCATCTAAAACCTCATAGAAAACCGTTAGGAATAGTCGGTTCTTACATTACACTTAATATCTTTTATTATTATTAACTTTTTTGTTTTAAAAATATAAAATTAACTTTTATTAAAATTATTTTATCTTTGTAAAAATTATTAAATAATCATTAAATTGTGTTAAATAATTTTTTCTTTAATATATGATAATAAAAAGGACCAATTCGGTTCATTTTGGTCTATGCTTCACCGGTCAAAATCGGATCAAATTGAAATGGTCTGCAATCGTAAATGACTTAGTTTAATTTCCCTTTTTAATGTAAATTTTATTAGTAATAATGATTGAAATAAAGTTTAATAAATTTAAAAAGAAAAGTATAAAAGATACATAATGTTTATAATTGATATATAAAAGTTATAATTTTAAACTAGAGTCACTTCATTTGTATATATATTGTACTTTTTTCATTTGTCAAATACAAATAATTAAAAACTATATATTATCGTTTTCTCATTTGTCGTATAGATACATAAATTGTCTTTCTTTCCATTAATAAGGAGAAAGAACGTTCTCCTATAAGGAACAAGTGAAATTTTATGTTTGATTATATTTTCCAAGATTAAAATTTTTAACGATTAAAAATTATTATAATTAAAATAATCGTTAAAAATAATATTTAACAACAAAAATTTAAATGTTGATATTATTACTTGAAAAGAAAAAAAAAGTTATTAACGGTTACAATCGTAAAAGTTACTTTTTTATATAACAATTTATTATATTTGACAATTAAAAATATCACATAAGTATATTATAGTTTATTATCACTCAGCTAAAAGTTTAAAATTTTCAAAAATTATTTAATATATTTTTTTTAATTTTTAAAATTCAAAAAGATATTTATTAATTATTTTTCATGTACTTCGTAACTGATAATTTAATTGTTTATTTTATTCCATGAATAAATAATGCAGTTAAAAGTTAAAGTTCTAAACTGAAAAGTAAAGAAACAATTTTAAAAAAATCATATGTTTGTATTTTTTTTATTATAATGAAAATATGTGTTAAAGATAAAAATAGTGAAAGATATCCATACAAAATAGTCGTTATAAAGTTATAAAATAACATTTAAAAGTAAAGTTTTAATGAATGTAATTTGTTATGAGTTACTAGTTCAAATGGTTGAGAGTATTTGATTGTTTATTTTATTCTATGAATAAATAATGCAGTGAAAAATTAAAGTTCTAAACTGAAAAGTAAAGAAAGAATTTAAAAAATCATATGTTTGTACTTTTTTATTATAACGAAAATATGTGTTAAGGATAAAAATAGTGAAAGATATCCACACAAAATAGTCATTATAAAATAACATTTAAAAGTAAAGTTTTAATGAATGCAATTTGTTATGAGTTTGAGAATATTTGATTGTGTTGAAATTATTTGTTGTGAATATTTGTGATCATGGTGGGTGTGCTTGTTTGTGGTATTCGTTGTATTAAGTTCTCTACTAAATATGCCACACTTATTATTATTAATATTAATATTATTTTTATTTTTATTTTTATTTTATTTTACTATTATTATTATTATTTTATTTTACCATTATTATTATTATTATCATTATTTCTTTTATTATTATTACTATTATTATTATAATTATTCTTATTCTTATTCTTATTATTTATTTTATTATTATTATTATTATTATTTTATTATTACTACTATTATTATTATTATCATTATTATTTTTATTTTATTTTACTATTATAATATTTATTATTATTATTATTATTATTATTATTATTATTATTATTATTATTATATGCATCTTTTAAATATGCATGATATTATATTAGTAGGTGTTGATAATGTAATGTTATTAAGTTAATATATAAAATAAAATTATATTTTAAAAAATAAAGTGAAATATATCAGAAAAGATAAGAAAATAACTGTTGATAAATAGAAAAAAAGAGAAGAAACAAAGATAAACAATTTTATAATAAAAACTTATAAAAGTAAGGGTCAATTTTCAAAAATTTAATAAATAATTATATTTTAAAGGATAAAATTAGTATTTTGAAATGTGGACACAAAAAGAGAAAATCTTCTTTATATATTGTTATAAATGTTTAAAAGAAGAGAAAAAATTAAAAAAAAAATGTTACAAGCCTAATATGATAAACTAATGGAAACATAATAGTAAAACAAACTCAACTAAAACTCCTAAAGCCTGTGTTTGGATTATATTTAGAAAAATTAAATTTGGTTGAATGAAACTGAAAATCTTATTCAACGGAAAAGCTTTATGGTTTTTATTTGAAACCAACCCAGGTTTAGAGTTCAATGAAACAAAATAAAAATTTGTCAAACATCATTTTTGGCTTTTAATGCAAAATAAACTTGGGTTTGAACTCCCAAACTAAAAATCAAACACACATTAGGACTTTTTCTTGGTAACGACCAAGATATTATTTAAAATAGAAACAATAACAAAACTCTAACAAACACGTTCCTCCCTTAAACTAAATATCATGAAGCAATTAGCTTATATCAATGATGTTACATATTCTTACTAGCTTCTGAAACGGATCAACCTTTCATGACTTGCTCATTATATCTACCATATATTCTTGACTTTATCAATGAATTAGGTCAATTATACCCTCCTTAGTAAGATTTCTTAGAAGATGAAGACTCACATTAAAATGCTTGTTTTGGCCACGCATGACAGGATTTTTAAACAACTTAATGGTTGAGTTGTTATCCCATATCACAATTATACTGTCTACATAAGAATGTCCTAACTCTTTTAAGATTCTCTTCAACCATACTCCTTGATAAGCACAAACAATCATTGCTATAAATTTTACTTATGTGATTGATAAAGATAAAGTCACAATCAATTATTTCTTTGAACACCATGAGACCACACTTGAACTCATTAAAAACACATGATTTAATGCACTCTTTTTATCTTCCATATCCTCCCCGACACAATCATTGTTTGTTAATCCCAACAGCTTGCCATCTCCTGTTGTCCTATAATAAATTCCGTAGTCCATAATCCCTTTTTATATAGTGTAGTGATTTTTTAGTTGCTTGGAGATGAATATCCATTCCTTTTGCCATATATGTGCTTATGAGGCATGTGACAAACATTGTGTCAAGCCTTGTGGTGGTGAGATACATCAAACCACCAACTAGCAACTTATAATAGGTTTCATCAATAACATTTCCAGATCCATCTTTGCTTAATCAACCATGGTTGAGAAATTTTCTCACTAAAGATTTAAATCTTTCCCATGCTTCACATAATGGCTCATCACTTGCTCATGAGAAAGTGGTAATAACTCCCAAGTATCTAGCTGGTGGAACGAATATAGTGAGGAATTTCCTTTCTACATCCTCTAAGTTGTTTAGGCTTTGGTTGAGCTAGGACAATAATCAATTCTTTGCCTTACTTGTTAAAGAGAATGGAAATAACCTAAGGTGGGATGTTACCTCATCTTCTTCTTAAATCCCAATAGTTCCACAAAGCTCATAAAAGTTTGATAGATGTAAGGGTCCTCATTGTCTAAACCTAAAAATTGGTTAGAGGTTATTAAAGATAACAGAGCTGGTTTCATTTATATCCCTTTTGCAGGTCTAACAACATTAGAGAAATGTCTAGGCCCTTGCAGTGCATAATCTTCGAGCTGCCTCCTTTGCTAATTTTTGTCTGCTATTGGTGTTGATTGAGCGTGAGAATCAAGATCTAAATTAGATATATCATCTTGTTGATGCTGCTGCGATTTTGCTAGGTGTTTCTGTTTTATGGTTTTGCTATTGTTCCTTCTTGTTGTCTTTTCTATTTCAGGATCAAACAATAGAACTTGAATTTATTTCCTTCTTTGCATACAAAATAGAAGTTAAAGCAAATAAAAGAGCAAATAACAACATAGTGGTTAGATAAATTTGTTAATATACACAATTTTATAAAACAATCCAATTATAAATATTGGTTATTTTAGTCAAATCTTTGAAAATGGCACCAAAAATATAATGAAATGTCGGAGAAGCAATTAATTCAAACAAGTGCACTGGATGAAATAAGATGACATAATTTGATTGAACAATAATTTGATACTAGTCTTCCAAATCAGTCAAAACTAGTGAAATAAGATGAGTTGTCAATTCATTTAAGCATTAAGCATAAATAAAATCACAAACTATTGAATAAAAGAACATACATAAATATTAAAAGAGGTAGTGGTACAGAGAATTAGATTCGATTACATTCAACATCAACATAGGAGAGTTCAACTACTCATGTTGATAGAAAAGCTAAGAAAATTGATGCTTAAATTAGGAGCAAAACCTTGTATTTATAGATATTTTTGACTGGTGCTCATCCATTCTTTAGCGCTTAGCAACAGTGGTTTCTCTCATAGTGAGTTTTCTCATCAACTCAACCCTTTATTTTAGTGGTAAACACTTGAACTTTCCTTCTTTAGAGGATTTCTTTGGCTACTTGCATTGCTTAGCTGAAAGGCCCAGATCCAATGCTCTATAATTTCTTCTTACACACTCAATGTCAATAATTGTGGCTTAGCTGCATCGTTATTTTCCTCCAAATTCACCAAATTTTAATTCTCTATACCTCATTTGATTACTTAGAGCTAAAAAGATTATTTTAATTACTATTTTGTTACTTAGAGCTAAAAAATTATTTTAATTACAAATGTACTCGATTAATGAATAATAAATGTCAAATTAATGTAAAATTACATGTATCATATAACCAACTATATTTCAATCTAAATGTCTATGTTTCTTAATTAATTCTTATTCCCCATACACTAAAAATATTCTAAATAGATAATTAGCATATTTGACCACTTTTTTTTATCTGATTTAATTAAATATTTTTCAATCAAAATATGTGCATTCTTTAATTAAATATTATTTTCCAAACTATGAATCGCTCGATCTTATTTAAAAAATAATGAATTCAAAGCTTAATAAACATTGGTTTTTAACCTATATATATCAAGCTTTTACAACCACAGCTAAATATTTAAAAAAGTCATAGAGGTCGTCATATTAAATGTTACACTTCAATAGTTTAAAGACTAAAGAAAGAAGAAACCTACTTAAAAATATAAAACTATATTATATTGGTGTACGTGTACCGATGCATTGGAGAACAAGGTTTTATGAAAAATGTATATAAATTGAAGGTTAAAATACTCCGTTGGTCCTCGTTTTGGTTCAGAAATCTCAAATTGGTCCTCGTATTTTAATTGATCTCAATTTCGTTCTCGTTTTGGTTATTGAGTATTAAATCAGGGCAATCGTTAACTGTTGGCAAACGACGTTTATATGTGATGATGTGGCTGTAATGTTCATTCTTACGTGTCAATGAGTTGTGGGTGGCACCGTAAACAACCATTGTTGTCTTCTCTTTTAAGAAGGTGATATTGGGAGAGGGTAAGTGTTTGAACTTGAAAGAGGGTGTGGAAGGTTTGTGGCCTCCTCCGTTTTGCTCGTCCTGCACCGGTAATGTCTCTCTCTCATTCTTGCTCGTCCTACACTTGGGGAATGAAAAATTCTACCGTTTCTTCTCATGGGGGTGTGGGGAGGAGGTTCGATTTCGCACCTCTTTGTTATTGCGGTGAGAAGGCAATCATGAGAACTGCTAGAACTACTAAGAACAGGGGGAGAAAATTTTGGGGATGCCCAAAGTTCAAGGTATGAGATATGGAAATGAATTTAGTTGTGTTTTTTGGTGGATGTTGTTTTTGTATTTTGGTTTTGGAAAACCTAATTTTGCAATTGGGGTTTTTTGTTTCGTTTGATAGGGTGGAAGTGAAGAAGTTGTTGGCTGCAACTTTTTTTCATGGTGCAGTGAAAATGTAATTGAACAGAAATGTGGTCCTAGTATGAAGAATGTAGATGAGAGTGATGACACTTTGACGAAGATGGTAGAAAGGGATGGAGAAAGAAAATTACTGAATATCGAGAAATGTATTATGAGTTTGGAAAAATGGGTCAAAGTGTTGTTTGTAATGGTTTGTTTGTTGTATGTGTTAAACATTTTCCTTTTCACAATGAAGTAAACCTGTTGATGTAATAATTCGAAATCAATGAAGTAAACCTGTTGATGTAAACCTGTTGAGCATTGTGTTTGGAATTTATTAAACCTGATGATGTAATCATTCACAATATATGAAATCCAAATATTGGAATATATTGTGTTGAACTTAATTAACAAGGAAATGACACCAAATGTGATATAAAACATAAATCTGGACATCACACACATTATAAGAAATTGTAATTTATATCCATATCCACTGTCAAAGTTGATCATGGCCAAAGCATGAGCATGAGTTCTTCAAAATACATTAAAGTGGACTGCCCCAAAAAGACAATGTCTATTCCTATGAAATACCCAAAAAGACAATGTCTATTCTTATCAAATACCCAAAAAGACTACATAAGTAGAGTCTTAAATTAACAAAAGTATCCACAACAACTACAAAGCACAACGAACGTGCTTAATACAAATCATCAGGGCTTCCAAATACGTCCCCTTCTAGCCTGGAGTTTGTTCCTCATTGGTTGGACAAATTGGTTGTTTGATGCACGTTGAGATTGACCTTGGCGTGGTTGGGTCTGAATGGCTGCAATACTAGTTTGTGTTGAATGGGCTGATGGTGATGTTGGAGTTTTAGGACAAGCAGTTTTATTGTGACCAATTTCCCTACACACAGCACACCTTTTGCGAATTCCTCCTTTTCGTAATGTGGTGTCATCCTTTCTCAACTCCCAAGGTTCCAATCTTCTTTTCTTTTTAGGTCTTCCAGGCATAATTCGTTTGGTTGGTGGCAGGACATCAGGATATGCAGTCACCTCCCACACCTCTTGACCATTAATTGGGAAAATTACTGAATTATACGTCTCCTCATAGGTTGACGTCCTGAACCAATGGCCTATAAAATCCTCTCCTTGCAGATTCAGAAATTTCATGGCAGAAAGTGCGTGGCAACAGGGAAGTCCACTTATGCTCCATTTCCTGCATGAGCACTCCAACTTGTCAATATTCACCACAAATTGTTCCCCTAGATTTGAAGCATGCCTCACTTCAAACAAATTCTCAGCTGACCATCTGCGTGTAATACAACAGAAGTGTAAACACCCAATATGATTGTGTTGCTGACATAAATATATATATTAATGACATACCTTGGTATCCAGTGTCTTGTTAAGCTTGATTCCTTCTTAAGCCTGTCAACAATTCTGGGATAGACTGCACCTTTAAAGGATTTCACCTTAGATTTGTTTGTGGCCCATCTCTTCATGATATAAACACGAATGTCCTCCAGCATACTTATGATTGGCTTTGTTCGAGTCTTCACTATCACACTATTGAATGCCTCACACATATTATTAACCAAAGTGTCACACTGGGCTCTTACAGTGAATCTAGATCGTGACCAAAACCTAATATCACATAAACAAATAATTAGTTTTTAATCATGCAATTGAAATACTGTAAGT
>Ga0209589_1001003_pt1 | contig 44117 bp, 25 predicted proteins | sample CowpeawhiteBW_FD_187525 | JGI IMG/M metagenome (GOLD analysis project Ga0209589, IMG submission 187525) | Root nodule microbial communities of legume samples collected from California USA - Cow pea white BW (SPAdes) (version 2) | ecosystem: Host-associated > Plants > Roots > Nodule | place: USA...
ATATATATATATATATATATATATATATATATATATATATATATATATATATAAACCAAACAATATGTCAAAGTAAGATTATAAAATACCCATTTAGAAATATCTTTATTTTTATAAAGTTATCTTCACAAGTTATAATAAAAAGAATGTTTCAATGATTTTAGATGTTTATATATTTCGATATTGCTAATACTTAAATTTATTTCATATATAAGGTTAATAATCAAACTCTTTCAGATTTTCTTAAAAAATTAAATATTTATTTGATTTGATATATTTGAGTGTCCCATAAATGTATACTGATTTTTTATTTCCTTAATTATGTTAATTCCTCTTATTACAAACTTTGGTTCCTTCACAGTATACACCCAACATCGCATACAAATACAAAAATCTTAAAATGTTAAAGATTTTTGGATTGAAAATATTCTTTACCTTCTCTTTTATCATAAGCTTTTCCTTCCCTCCATTGGAATCTCACATGAATGAATGTGTGAGAAAGGGTATCATGTGACTGTGTTTTGCTTTATTCCAATATGGCTTTTGTATTTTGTCTGTTCCCTTTAATTTTGAATCATTTTGTGAAGAAAAAAAGATCCGTTATCTTTTTGTTGTGTTATGGGATATACAAAGTGTAGGATCCAAGAAAATTCCATTTCCCCTTTTCTTTATTTGTAAGATTGAAAGACATTCATAAACAAAAGAAAAAAAAAATAGGCACAAGAAGATAAATATGATGCATATATCAAAATATTGAACTTTGTTTGTTTGTTCTGGAGGCATATCCTTAGCTTGTGTGAGCCAAAAGGCCTTCATCTTTTTTTATTCGATATATAATGGAGTTAAAAAATAATAGTTTCCAAGAAATTGAGCGTATCTTAGGACACATGAGTGAATAAATGCTGCAGATACATGTTTGAGTTGCATGTTTATGGAAGTGACACTGGAAATATAGAAAATGTCGAAGCAGTGGGTGAAAATTTTTGAAGTCAGACAAAAGAGAAGTACTTGTTTGTTTTGTGATTTCTTTTGGAAGTTAAAACTTATACATTAAGGCAAAGAAATAGATTTAAAATAGTTGGAGATTTTGTTGAGTAATCTTATATTATCTCCTTGTCTTTTATTAATTTTATTTTATTTGATTTGACATTTAATTCTTACAAATTAAAGCACATGTGTACTTTGCACGTCTGCATACGTAGAAGTTTCTCGATGAACGTAATGGGTGTTGTGTCTGAGTGTGTGTGAGTGTCTAGGTACCGGTTATATAATTGATATTGGTGTTGTGAATGTGTCATACAGTGTTGTGTGTGCACGTGATGAGTATTAGGGATGTTAACGGAGTGGGTAGGGTATGAGTAGTAGCTTTTTTGCATTCTATTTGTTGGTTATCTCGTACCCGTACTCATTTTCGTCGGGTATCCGTTATATAGGTACCCGTCTATTTTTTTCATATCTGCGGGTATTCATGGGTACCCGAGGTATTTATAAAATTATTTAAAATATAAATATTTAATTATAAATTCAAATAAAATAAAATAAAATACATCACTATCATAAATCTTAAATAAAGTTCAAGCAAACTCAAGTTCATACAAGTCCAAATAATCATAAAAATAAATATAAGATGACATTCAATAAATTTTAAATAAAGTTCAAACAAACTCAAGTTCATACAAGTCCAAATAATCATAAAAATAAATATAAGATGACATTCAACGCAATGAAAATTTTTTAATTAATGCTTTGATCAACAAGCTCACTTTCTCCGATTGATTTTTGAGAAAAAATTAGGTCAAAATATTTTTTACTAATATATATATAAAGGTATTTTTGTGAATTAAAGTTTAGCGGGTATGGGTATCCAGTGATACGAATACTTTAATACCCGTACCCGCCCCGTTAACATACGGGTATTAAAAATACTCATTCCCACGGATAACGAGTATCCATTTTTAATATCCGTTTCCTACCCATTGCGGGTTTTATCCGTGGATATCCGCGAGTATGGATGTAACGTCCCATTTAATTATTAAGCGAAATTAAAAGAAACGTCACACAAAGATAGTACAACAGCGCAGTCCTGGGATCCTTAACACAACCCCTACAAAACTAGGCACACCACGATGCCAACGGGAAACCAGATAAAAGTCTAACAGATGAGAGTAGAGTAGTAAAGCATAAGGAAATACATGGGTCATAGCCCTAAAGAAAACCCATTAAGAAAAAAATAAAGTCCAGCCCATGGAGACTATGCGGCGGAACCATCACCTCCCTGTTGCCCGCGGGTGTTCCTCGCATTTGCTCACATCAACAAGTTGATGATCATCGCAAAAGAGAGTACCACGTAGCAGAACACACACCAATAAAAGTAGGGTAAGCTAAAGCACAAAAGATTTCATTCATCCAATCAGATATAATTTCACAATATCATATACTCATATCAACCAAGCATGTTATGACTTTTCAAACAATACACTACGACACGACTCGACTCATCCGGATACGTATAACCTGGTCAGATTCAGCGGATGCTTGCATTTGTGGTGGATACCTCTGCTCACCCCCGAGCTGCTCACCCCCGAGCTGTGTTACAAGTGTTACAATGAATCAATTTCCCTCACCACAAGATTAGCCCTTAATGAATTTCAGACCTCCTGCTACTCTCACCACAGGAGTCAGTCAGCTCTAGGTGAGACTAACTGACTCCTTAGAGTGTCAGAATGCAACCTTACCTTGAATCCTTACCTAGTTATACAGATGGGGCACCACCATGGACACCCACTAACAGGGGCCATGGAATTACGTCCCGACCACTGAAGCGCGACCTTGAGACCCCACCTAAAGATCTCAAGGATTTACGCACTGACACGGACCAAGCATATCAGTCAATAAATTAATCATTTTCATGCACAGGACTCTCATGCCACTCTTCATAACAAAATTCCTCATTCACATTTCATGTCGAATACCATTCCAGCTCATCCATCCTTAATCATAAATATAGCATTTCACCTTACACTGATATCGTGCCATTTTGATACCAACCATCTCATGTTCATCACATTTCAAGCATTACTCAAAACTCATTATTCATAACCCATACACCCTCCCTCTCATGATACTCATTCCCCCTATGCCATCATATAATAGTATAATAAAATACAGATCAACCATCAAAGGACAAGAAGAACACCAAGTTGAAACGCATTCTCGCCCAGCTTCTCGCTCAGGCTAAAGAGCCTCGCTCAGGCTGAAGAGCCTCGCCCAGGCGAGAGACTCTCGCTCAGGCGAGCTCCCTTCGCCTAGGCGAGAGTTCGAGAATATGGAACAGTGGCCTCTGCACGTTCTCGCTTAGGCGAGACTCGCCTCGCCTGAGTGAGACGCTCGCTTGCTCAAAACTGAGCGGGTCGCCTGGGCGACCATTTGCGCGAAAAGGCCTGGGTGAGCCTCTGCTCACCTCGCCTAGGCGAGATAAGCTCGCTTGGACGAGTTTATCAGTCGCCTCCACTATCCGTACCTGCAGCAGTCGTATTTTTCACATACCAACGACAACACCAACCATTTCATGCATTCACAGGAACATACCAGTTCAAGGATCATAAAAATATGGCAAAACAACTCGCAATCACATTAAACAAAGAGGTTCTAGCTTCCCGTACCTGGAATAAGCTAGAGCAAGACCTCAATGGTAGACACGGACGCAACAGAACGAGGAGTACGCTTAGGAGCTGGAAAAACCACGGAACATAACACAAGGTAAGCTCATCACAGAGGCTTAGTTGGGTAAAACACGAAAAGATACCAAGAAATGGGTGGCACGAGATGTAGGAAGACTTACGTGGAGTAGGAACAGCTTGAGCGAACTTGAAAGCGGTGAGGAGGCAAACCCTAGCAGAGAGTGCGGCTGCTCAAAGAGGCACAAGGGTTTCTGTTTTACGAAAAAAGAGCACAGGATTAGGATTGAGACATATTAGGTCTGATCCTTCCCCTTTGGGCCTGCCCTTAGGCCCACAAGATGGGGCAGCCCTTAAAGTAAAAGGAACATAATGAAAAGTGGGCCTTACAATGGATATTTTTAACATCCTTAATGATTATTTTATTCGAGTTAAATTTATTATTTTTTTATTATTTTTAATTTTATTTTTTTATCACATCAAATTATAAAAAAAAAATTATCACAAAACTACTAATATTGTCTTAATTAGTATGTAATGCAATTTTGGAAGAGAAAGCTAGGGATTTTACAAATCCACCGACTGAATAGTTGAAATGAAGTCGCACGAAGTCCGGTCTATTCCAAATTATAACAATGGCTCTTTACTGTTCTCCAAATTTCTAAGTATAGTACTTCTATTAATGCACATCAACACATATGGCATAATAATTAATGAAACCATCTAACACCCTTATATCACATGCCACAGACAACTTCTGACAACTATTTACTCATAAATGTTCCAACAGTAAAACAATGCAACTCTCTAGTTATATCAACTTCACACAACTGAATCATATTTTCAGAATCTCTCTGGCTTATAGCATAGCCTATACCTATATTAATAATTTTCAAATACAATTATATTATATTTCTTTTAACCACCCATTGTTAAAAAAAATAATAATTAAAAGATAAAAAATTTATTTTAATTTTTTTAGGAACTTCTCATAGTCAAAAATACCTTCAAACAAATTTTAATAAATTGATTTGTCTAATATTATTCATCTTTTAGGTCTATTTATTTCTCAAATCTAATGATGTACAATTTTGACATTTTCATTATATTCTTTTGTACAAATTTATTGTGCAAAAGAATTAGGAAACGAAAAAATAACGTGTAAATTTTGTGTTTTTCTGGAAGTAAGAGAGGGTGATAACAAACGATGATTAGCGGAATTCTTTCTGAATGTCATTTCGTTAAATATGATGAGATCTGAGGGTGACGTAGTTAAATTTACTAAATTACTCTCATCATATGTTTTGTTTTCTTGCACATGGTGAAGAGACCATGTTGTTGTTGTGCTAGTGAAATGTGATGGAGTCCATATGAAGAAGACAGAGAAGACTAACCATGAAACGATTCTCTTAGAGCATTGGAACGATTCCATGTGGTGGCGCTTGAAATGATTTCACTACATTGGAACAATTTTATGTGTGTTGCATGTGTTGCTTAAAACAATTTCACGTTTGCTTCGAATGATTTCACATTGTTTGGAACAATTCCACCAACAATCACACATAGAGAGGAACCATTATGCATGAATGGAACGATTCCTCCACCACACTATAATACAAATTTATTACTTCTAAAATTAGTATTAAAAACAAAATTAAATATCCATGTAAATAAATTATTTCCAACCTAAACATATAAATATAAATGTTAAAATTAATTTCATACCAAATATATTGTATTATTTATTTTTTTATAAATATTTTTTTTATAATTTTATTCATTCAATAAAATAATTGTAAATTAGGTATACATCATTTTATATTACTTTTAACATCAGAGACAATATTGTAATTTAATTTTTTTATCCATTAATTTTTTTTAATATGTCACGAACTTCATTCCCTAATCCACTCCAAAATGATCTCCAAATTCCTTAAAAAGAAACAACCAACTTCACCCTCCAATCTATCCAATTTCTCCCTCTCCCTCTCCCCGAAATCAATCTATAAAAAAGAACACACAGTTTATGTGTTAGCAATAGAATTAACATATTTTATCCACTATAATTCTTTCATATTCAACAAAATCATAAAGAAGATCATTCTTCATTATGAACCCTTTAATCAATTTTTGCATTTCAAAATTTCCATCTTGGTTAATATTATTATTCATATTTAAATTTGCAATATTTTTGTATGCATAACATACCAATTTAAATAGGAAATATTTATTTATAATTTAGGATTTTTGCCAATTTTATAATACTAGTAGATAATCAAAATTGATATTTAAATCATAAAATCGTAAGATCTTACGATTTTACATCGTATTTACGAGTTAGATTTCATATATAATCTTAACATAGTAGTATGAGTAAGATTGTCGTACAAAATTGTAAGATTATATAAATTTAATTCAAATTTTCTATTACACTGCCTCTTACCTTTTCGAGTAAATGAATTCATCTTATGTATGTTGTTACCACATTTCATCCAATTAAACATTAATATAATTCTTGTTAAAATTCATTTTCCAGAAATTAATATAATTAATTATGTTTCCTTTATAATTTCATTTCAATTCTTTTCGTATCTCCATATTTTATTATCTAAATTTTAAAGATTAAAATGGGATTAACTTATACTCCCACTCAAAATAAATAATTGTTTTATTAGTAAAACATTAGTTATTTTTCACTCACAAAGTAAAAACAATTCTAACATAGTTTTTTCTCCTTGACTTTGTTTACTGAAAAACATTGTCTCTTCCATTTTTTTTCCTTCTCCATGTTTACTGAAAAACATTGTCTCTTCCATATTTGTCTCTTTGAATTCATTTGTGTCTCCTCCTTCAAACATTCATATATTCATTTTATTTACAAAACAAAATGCAAAATCACGGTTAATATTTGAATTGTGCATTTCCTATAATGTAAGTGCTTGAAATGGTAGATTATGATTATAAGCCAACCATTAATCTTAAATGGAGTGGATGAACATTTGGTTAAAGGTCAAACCTATAAGATCGTGAAGAATATGATGTTCTTGTTATCCCACCTTTAAATATAGACGAAGATAATGTTCTTATTAAGGTGATTCATGGAAGAGATGGAGCTAATGAAAATCCTTTTAGTTTTTGTTTTAATTTGAATGATTTATATGAGATGAATTAAGTTTAATGAAATATTGAGAGAGTAATGAATTTTATAATTTTAAGTTTGATTAAGTACTAGATTAATTTTATTTTCATGGATGTTTGTTGTGATATATATATATATATATATATATATATATATATATATATATATATATATATTTTATGTCTGTGTAAGAACTAAAATCTATAATTCATTTTACGATCTCACAGTTTTATAATTATATGAACCTTTCACGATTATGATCTCGATTTTAACAACCTTATTTCACACTATTAACAAAAACATTTTCCAATGTCATTTTTTTTCTTTTGATTCTAAATATTTACTTATGTGGTAATTTCACATTATACAAGTTATTGCTCTTTTGAGTGAACCATAAAAATTTATTCTTATATAATCTTTTTTCTCTCAGGCACATCATTTATCTTTATCCATATATGCAAGTGAATCAAAATTTTAAGCAATATAGCAGAAAGTGTCCTCTTCACCTTATACCATCAGAATATCGAAGAATATCACTAATTTGAGATGGGTCAAACCCTTCTTCATGAGCTTACTCATGTTTTCCACCTCAAAAAGTAAGTAATTAAACATTGTGAGGAAAACATGTTCCGAGGAAATAAAACTAAATCTTCAAATCTAGCTACAAATACAAAGAGAGAAAGATACATCTTGTGAAGAAATCTTAAGCCAACTGGTGCCCTTCACAATTCTCTCTTTTTTTTTTTTTCTTCTACTACTTTTGTTAGACAATTCAAACATTATTGGTCAGTATTAACTTTCATTAACTATACTTATTTAATATTTTATAGAAAAAAAAATACTAATGCAATAGTACTGAGTTTTAAGTTCTTACATACTCTTAGAACAGGTTACACACGTACTTCTCTTTCCTCACTCTTCTCTGGCTAGCTAGGTCTTCACCAATCAAAATAATTTCTCTTTCTCTGAAATCGGCATAGCAGAGTGTACCCCATAAGCAACACCTACATTTTGCATTATTATTATTATTATTATTATTATTATTATTATTATTATTATTATTTGCATTACATATATACTTACTCACTCATATTCTCACACACGTCCCCCTCCAACCCATTATTCCTCCAAGTAATTCTCCAACAACCACCATGTCCACCAAGGACTGCGGCCACCACCACTCTTCGAGCCGCCGTCTCCTCCGCCTCATTCTCATCGGCGTCGCCGCCTTCATCCTCCTTATCCTCTTCCTTGTCTTCCTCATATGGGTCATCCTCCGCCCAACCAAACCACGCTTCACGCTCCAAGACGCCACCCTCTTCACCTTCAACCTCTCTTCCCCCATCCCCAACACCCTCTCCCTCACCATGCAGGTCAGCCTCTCCGCCCACAACCCCAACTCCCGCATCGGCGTTTACTACCACGCGCTCCGCCTCCACGCCTCCTACCGTAGCCAGCAGATCTCCCTCCCCACCGCCCTCCCCGACACCTACCAGGGCCACCACGACTTCACCGTCTGGTCACCCTTCCTCTACGGTAACACCGTCCCCGTCGCGCCGTTTGTTCTCGCCTCCCTGCAGCAGGACCAGAATGCCGGCACCGTTATGGTCAACGTTAAGATCAACGGGAGGGTCAAGTGGAAGGTTGGAACTTGGGTCTCTGGAAGGTACCACATTTATGTTAACTGTCCCGCGTATATTAGCTTCGCCGGAGATCGGAGCAATGCCGCAGGAGTGAAGTTCCACCTCTTGCAAAGTTGCAGTGTTGATGTGTAGAAGAGGTTTTCAGGTTTTGCTCTGCTGCTTCAACCATCTTTTCACCAGTGTTTTATCTTTTTTTTTTTTTTTCTCTCTTCTCTTTGTTCTTAGTTTTGTATTTAAATTTTTTAGGAGTGATTACTTGGATAAAGTTTACTTAGGTTTTTTTATGAAATAACTATTCTATTTTCTACGTCAATTTCCACTATTTTTGTTTTCTTTTTTAGTGTCAAGAGAGAAAAAATTACATATGATTTCGGATCAAACATTTTAGTCAATTTTTACACTATACGCACACAAGTTTTTCTATTTAATAAAGTTAATAAGCGGCGTAATTATGGATAATAAACTTATTTTAGGTGTCTATGAGTGTTTAAACTTATTTAACTAATTAATTAATTAGTTAATCGTTGAGCTTAGTTTTGGATTCCCACGAGTTATTTTTGAGAATCCTATAGGAAAACCACGACCTAAAATGGATATTTTCTTATTTTAAATAAAATAATTAATTAATTTATAAGTAAGGTCTATTGACTTGAAATCCATGGAAATTTTTTGTCGTGTATTATATGTGCACTTGACCATGGTTCTCTTGAAGTTCGAGATTGCATCTTGGATCCTTCTACGATTCTGTTTTATGTCTATCGACAATAGATTAGAATTTCATGAAAATAAGAAAAAAAACAAGGGAGTACCCATTTTTCTGACATATTTAATTGTACTTCGAATTTGTTTCATCAATGTTTCCATAGCTTTAGGATCATGTCCTCTGTTTACGCAACACATAGAAAATGATCACATTCCATAACCTAGTATTTAATTTAAGTTTAGAGCGACAACACGTGCCTCACTAGTTCATTTTAATCTTTCTTTTTACTAATACCAAGTGTAGATCAAATTTCTTCATTTCCACCGTTTCCCAAGAATTCATTTCACGATCTTAATTTTCAGAAAAAGACAAACACAAAATTAATTTTTTTTCCTTTGGTGGACCTCATATGCATGTGGAAATAAAATAATGAAAGGAATCACTGTTGAAAGACAAGTGTTTTGTTTTTTATTTTTTATTTTTTCATTAATTTTTTCAAATCCATCATAGACTAATTATAACTTGTATGAGTGAAAGAAGTGTAAGCATGATTAAATGCATATGAAATGAAGGAAAAATAGTTATGGTGGGTTCAACTTTGTGGAAAGTAAGTTGAAGAGATTCTAAAAGGAAAAATGAATTAACCAGTTCCACCAACTTTCACTACCTCAAGGTGTGGTGGGTCTTAGTTGCAAAGATGGAGGTTGGAACTTTAAAGCATTCTCCATTCCCTTTTAAATGCATCATCATTTATTCATCATCTACCTCCCTCTTTTCATCTTAACTTCTTTTCAAATCTAAGTCTTTTCATTGTGAACATTCATAGAATAAACAACATCATTGTACATGGCACTAGAAGCTTGACAGTTACAAGTTATTCCAATAGTCTAATTATTGGATATAATCATATAAGACAAAGTGTTCTTTTGTTTTGCAGATGAATGCATTAGCTTCTTAGAATATATTCTATAAAATTGATAAAAAAAATTAGAGATAAATTCGTGTGTATACGAAGAAATTATATATATATATATATATATATATATATATATATATATTAGTAGATTAGTGTTTAGTCAAACATTGATTCAAACCACAGAAAATTGAGAGAATAAGAAATAAAAATTTGAAAATATTTGTAACTAGATAAGAGGTTAGAAGAAATTGAATTGATATAATTTAATAACTTGATATTATTTTTTTCAAGATTGACCAAAGTAAGACCTGTAACCTGTTGAACCGGTTTTCGAATGACCGGTTACCTATAGTCTGGGTCACCTGGTGACGTGTCTGTATTTGGACGTTTTTTTATCAAAAAGAAAATTATATTAAACCGAATATTTAAGATATACACACCGCCGACCCGTGTATGACGAAGTTTTATTTTGTCCTTGTTATCGTATGCAATTACTTATACACCTCACACACTGTAATATTATATATAAATAAGGGTAAAGTTGGTAAAAAGTTATGTATTTTAGTAGTTAATACAAAGATGAATCCTCTTTCAATACTGAGATGAAAAATGAATTTTTCCTCCTAAGTTTAAGTTGGTCTTTATTTTAAAGAAGAATCTCATATTGATCCATTATAAGTATATATAAGTAGGGCTAATACTTGATTTTTTAAATTGGAAACGCAGACAGAAATGGATAGTACATATTTATCTTGTTTTCATACTTATTTAAATTTTTGTTTTGATTTAAATTATTAAAATATTTATAATTTATTATATATATATATATATATATATATATATATATATATATATATATTTTTTTTTTAGTTCCTAGTTTCGTAATAATTCTTTTGTATGTTTTATATCTACTTCATATCACAAATATACTTTTCCTCCTAACACAATCGTGATTATAAATTTCTTCTTTGTATGCAATCATGTTAAAGTGGTGTATTTTTTTATATTTTTATTAAATCAAATAATTTCTTGGTCATATTTTTTTATTATATCTACTCATTTTTAATATTTTTATTTATGATTTATTTATTTTCACACGAAATTTTAAGTTTTCAATTGTATAAATTTTTTATTGACCAAGTAACTTTATTTATTATTATCCTTAATTTTTGTTTTATTTAAATAGTATTTGTTTTGCTAAAAAAAATATTGTCTCTCAACATTTATCTAATTTTTTATTAGATCTTTAAAATACCTTTTCTCTTATTATATTATATATTTAATTATACATTTCTTTGTGCCAGTTCCTTCGGTGTGTAACAAATTGTATTTAGAAAATACATTTGATTTTTATAATTTTTTTAATAATTTTATTCTTTGTTTATTTTATGATGTAAAATATTATTTCAGTGATTTTTGATATATATTTTTTTATAATTTATTCTCATAAGTGTAATTTTGTCACCACAATTATATAAAAATGTTCATTTTATTATAATATAGTAATTAATTGTCATAAATATTTTTATCGGTATCCATCATTTATCAAAATTAATATTTATGTATAAATTTGAATTATTATTATTTTCCTATCTGGTGTCCAAATATGTTTCCAAAGTTTAGCTTTTAAATAAAAATAAAAATAAAAGTAATTATTTCATCAATACTATTTTTGAAGTGATCCTTTGTTTAAATTTGACCATTTTCTCAAATTTAACTACTTTTTAATTAAAAATTACTACAAATAAATAAATACTACTTACAATAAAATTATTTATATTTAATTTTATAATTATAATAATAACAATAATAATGATTTTATTATTATTTTTTATTATCATGAAAAAATAAACACATACACATGGTTAGTATAAAAAAGATTCTCGTGATAAAGGAAGTAACAAAAACATTTGAAATATTTTTAACTTTTTGTTCTATAATTTTTTAAAATTAAGTTTGACTTTATTAACTTTATTTGATTTGTTATTCTTTTATCTTTTATAATTTGGTGAGAAAATTAATATTGAAGATCAAGATTTACAACAACAAATTCTACAATCTTAACAACAATCAACTCCCTTCTAAGGTATTTGGAATCTATGTTGTTGATATTTGGAAGGATTAGAATGAGTACATGTGTGGATAAATATATAATGTTATCTGGTAGGATGAGAAAAATAATATATATCTATGTGTATAGAAATAATTTTTTGACAAGACGAAATAATCAAATATACTCAAATATACATCCACCTCATTCCATTGCTATCTTTAATTAATAGTTATAAACAACAAAATAGTTTTTATTACTATGTTGCGTTAATATGGCTGCGAGCCCATTTAAAAAAAAAAATAGATGTTTAGAACAAATAGTCCAATTCTACTTATACTTCCTTTTTTACCAATACACACCTCCCATTTTTTTTCAAAAACTATTCGTTAATATAACTTTTCCCATTGTTTAATTGTTCTTCCTCATGTTTAACCCTCTTCCAAAAATAAAACACAGTCATGAATATTTTTCTATGGCAATTATCTTCCAAAAAATACTTCAATGTTTAATTATCATATGGTTAATTTTGGGACCCGTTCTTCAATACGCACGAAAAATATGATTTCTTTTATTTTTGGTAGAAAAACACACGTCAAAAGGATTAATTAATGAAAGAAGTTTATTTCATGGTGATAATTTGAGAAAAAGAAGTTTATTTATTAATGACCAAAATCACTTAATAATCATCAAAATTTGTTAAAAAATCATAATTACCATCGACTTATCGACAACAAAAATTTTTGTCAATAAAATACTCAATAAATTTTATCAACGATAGAAAAATATGTTAGTGAATACCAACAAATTTTGGTCGTCGATAAATATTACAATTTAGTCTTATTCTTATTCTTCTTTTTACTCATCCTCAACCGTCATCGTTAGTACTACATTTGTTATTGTGGTGTTGTACTTGTCATTGTTACCACACCATGTCTATCATTGCTCTTGTGTCATGTCCTTTTATCTTCGTGTTTGCTTCCACCATCCATCCTCCTCCTTCTCCTCCTTCATCATCATTGTCATTGTCACCGCCTCTCTTGCTATTGGCGTCACCGTCACCATCACCATCACCTCCTCTTCCTCTCCCTTTTTCTCATCCATCTTTAATTAATTTATAACAAATATATATTTTGTTAAATTTGAAAGGAAAATTGACGCTCATTTTACCAACGAAGTTACCAACAATATTTTTAAAAATATATTTAGAAATATATTAACCAATCATATTTAAAAAAATTGAATTACTTGCATATTTATCCATAAATTTTCAAAAAATTCAATACTGACAACTCTATTGACGAATCTAAAAAGAAACTCATTGTCATGAATTCACTAACAAATTTTACTATAACATGATAAAAGGTAAAAATAAGAACTTTGTCGTCAATTTTATCGATGAATATTTCATTTATAATCGATATCCACATTTTTTTAGTCAATAAAATTATGTAGTAATTATATATTTTTTTGGAGCAATTAATGTTGAATCTCTCTAATAAAATTCTCTTAAAAGCCATAAAATAATTAAAATTAAATGAAATATTGAAAAAAGAGTTACTTATCCTATCACTTTGTGACGTTTAGGTTGACTAAATGATAAATTTATCTCAATATTTAACTTCAATGGCCAAATCTTAAGAAACCTCGAATGTATTTTAAATGTTTCCTTGTTCTATTTTGTTATTTTGCATTATAAACTTAATATGCTTTGTTAAATAATGATTTATCCATAAGTTTAAATTTGACGTGATATTTTGTGAAATTTACATTTTTCTATTTTTCTTGGTTTTCTACGGACTGTTAATAGGTTATGGGATGATATATCGTTCATTCTCTTTTTCAATGATTATATTAGTCTTGCTTACAATTTTTAACCTATTAATTGTCTTTTGGGAAAACCTTTCTCATTGATTATGAACGAAAAACATGTTAGCACTGCATTTATCCTCACTAAATATATCAATAAATTAAACATAGTTAAATTAATGCCAATATTACCCTAATATCTGTCTATGCAATAACGTCCTCATCATTAATTTAACTTAAAAAATTACATTGCCTCGTTTATAAAAGAATCAAACAAAAAATGTTCAACGTAATGAGCTTTCTTATGGTAATAATAATTCTATTGTAATCAAGATTACAAAGGAAAATAATAAGTGGAGTAAAAAACACAATAAATTATTATCCTTTACTTATTTTTTTATTATGTTCACTTTATCTTACGCTTTTTTGGAACAAAATGGAAGTTGTAAGTACACTTCATTCTCATCATGGTTCTCGACTTTTCGGTAACTGTATCATAATAATGACAATGCTTCAGTTACCTTTCTCATTCTTTATTTTCTTTCTCATTTTTTTGCTTTGGTGGTTTCTGTAAAACAACACAGTGCAAGTCAAGATCGAAAGAGCCAATTTTATCTTTTTTTTCTTCCTTTGAAACTGTTTACGTCTTACAACTAATACATTTTTTTTATGTGTTTCTTTAATATTTTCTTAATTATTGGTGAAAATATCAGGATTAAAATTATATTCTTGAAGCTTTCTTGAAATTATATATAACTTGTTTCACTAAAAAAAATTAATATTTAGTGGAGGTTTTTTTTTCGATCTGCGGGGGTTTTCACCCTCCACAAATTAATTTGCGGAGGTTTTTTAGACTTCTACAATTAGAGTCCCCACAAGTTATTTGCAGAGATTTTGAACAGTCCCTAGTATCCGAATTATATTGTGAAGGGTTTTAACCTCTTCTATTGCTAACTATTATTTTGTAAAGGTTTGAAACCTCCTTTATTTGTAATTACCCACCCGTATTTATAATTTATTAATTTAATGGAATTATTTTTATAATAAAAAATATAAAAAATATATAAATTCGTAAATTACACAAAAATTAACCAAAGTTACTTTTATTGATGATTTTATAAAGTATTATCAATTACAATGTAAATCTAAAAAACGAAAACACATGATGTTGAAAACTGTATGAGCACCAAGCTTTATTAGAAGCAGCAAGCTGAGATATGAAGGTACAATGCTTCATAGCTGCTGAGACAAACTCTTCATCAGAATTGTGTACTAGCCCATCTAATACAATCTTCATCAACAACTCAAACATGTGGACCAACTCTTTTGGCCCTCTGCTTTTATTGCCCCTCTGCTTCTATCTTGTTCAGTGCCTAGATAATTGTTAAATTCGAATAAATTCAAGAACCTGCAGAAAAACCAAATTAAAGTTTGAAAGATCTAACATTTATCACAATGTAGAACATCTTAATAATAGCATTAGCTTAATAGATTTCATAGATCAATCAATTGCAACAGCCACAAATTGGTATGCATATTGAAGAATTGCAATAAGATGCATGGGATGGTTCTCCTCTTAATTTAATTTTGACAAGACATGTAACAAAGTTCACTTAAATGATAGTCATCATTGCAGTTCAAGATTTAAAGATTATTCTCTCAATACTACACATCCATCATGGTTTCATCCTTCTTATCTCAACTATCCTTATCTGTTTTCAGAATTTCTTGTTGCTGCCAATTTTAATTTTCAGTTTTCATATGTTGCAGTAGCATTATTTTAGGCATATAGTGATTTGTTGCAATCGAATTTCCATTATGTAAATACTTGCTTAAGTAGTTTAGTTTGACGCATGAAAGCTTGTTTAGTTGTTGAATATAGTGATATAAGTAATGCTAGTTCTGTTTCAGTTTTGCATAGCTCCATAGTACTTTAGAGTTAGATAGATTTTAGGTTCATAGGTGAAAACTAGAATTCTACATAATTCTCTTCATTTCTCTTTATTGCTAGTCTTAGTTGTTTGAAACTTGTCGAAATTAGGTTAGGTAGTTTTTAATTGTTGTTTTAAGATTAGAGTAGGCTATTGTCCTGTTTTTGCTATTTTTAGCTAAGTTTCTTAGGTTCATAGGGTCATATATTAGATTTCATGCTTTCTTAAGTAGATAGGAATATAGTTAGCTTAGTTTTATGATTTTAAAGTTGTGTGCAGAGTTACTTTTCAATTTTCGCTTTCTGTCTAATGTAGTCCATAGTTGTCCTTAGTCTAACATACATTTTAAGGTTTAAATATGTGGTTTTTGTTGTTTGTAGTAGATAGACCATTTTTTAGTGCTCTTTTATCATGTAAAACTTGTTGGCATAGTTAATTTTCTGTTTTCATAAGTTTTAGCTTGAGAATTCATATTAAGTTGCATGAAAACGTAATTCTGACAGTTTTGAACACCTTTGCTTGTCTGGGCCATAACGTCCTCCACAGTGATCCTATGAAGTTGATTCTTTTTGCATTGGATTCCTCATTCAATTACCTTTAATTTTAACGCAAGAACTTAATTTTTGACTTCTGTGGTGGTTGCAGTTTGGTTTCAAAGTTGGCAGACAGTTTGTGGAGTTGGTTCTTTAATGCATTATGAGGTCTGCATATATCAGATTGCAATTCTTCCACTGTTTTTGACTTTTAGCTTGGTTTTTGTCTTCCTTTTACCTTTTAGAAGATGTCTAAGTAATTGATTAGTATTTCTAATAGCTAGATTAGTACAGTTTTCTGTACTGTGTACAGTTTCATAAAGAATTCTTTTGCTAAAGTGCATAATATAGTTGAATACTCTGCACAAAAAAATTGAAAAACAATGCTTGATGAAAGGTAAATTGGAACTTACCGAAGTTGTTCAAAACAAGCTTTTCAAACAGTATCTGATCCATCATATCTTAAGCTGAAATCTGAGAATTTAGCCAAGATAAAACATACGGAGGGTAGCTTGCAAGGGTATAAACAGTGGCCAATAATGGCCCAACTGGAATAGCAGGAATGTTCAAAGCTTGAGCAGGTTCTACCTGCAAGAGAAGGCATGGTCTTACTTTTTTGGTATCTTACTGACATGGATCAAAACAAATAAAATTTGTCACCACACAATCAGTTTCCTTAAACACTTGCCAGGGGTAAAAGCAACTTGAGAGATGATTTTGAAGGGGTGTAGTCAAGTGATGATGCCAATAGCATAGGAAATATAACACCAATAGCATAGGAAATAATGAAAAAAACTAATGATGGATATAACCCTTATATATTACCTAAGCAGCAGCAGAAAGAAATTTAGAACTTACCATGACCTAGTCTCCATTCCAAATAGAAGGAATGTTGGTGCAAAACATGCAAGAAATATATTACCCTTATCTTAACTATGTAAACTTCAATTCTCATACTATCACTCTCATTTACCAATACATCTGGGTAACCACAATCTCTCAAAGAAGCATTTTATTTTGCACTAACAGTAAAAGTGTCTTTAACATTTTACTAAATTAGAATCATAATAATATCACATCAATATTAACCTCAACAACTTGTTCTAAACAACCAAATGAAAAAGTGATTGTAAAAGAAAGAAAGAGATAAAGAGAAAGTGAGAGGGAACCTAGTGATGGGACCATGAGGCTTGACTTTAACAACTCCTCTTACAGTGGCCAAATTCTCAATATTACCCAACACCAGCCTTGCGAATCTTTCCATCCGCTGCTTCGTTCTTCTTCTGCTGTTTTTCTCCCCCTATTACTGCCTTCCTCACCTAGGAAATCACAACCAAACGACTTGCGGACCACCACACACGATCCCCTCTCATCTCTTAGCTGATTTGAAATGGCTCTGCAATGAATAGATTCATATTATGTACGATTTTGATTTCCAATCATATTCTGTATTTTGCTTAATAGATTCATATTATGTACAACTTTGATTTCCAATCAAACAATAGAATGCTTAGAATGCTTACCTTTGCTCGCGGAATCCCTAGGTTTGATGACGAGATTGATCGATCCTAGGTGAAATGAAACCGATTTGGGAGACGAATCCTAAACTCACCAAAACGAAAATGAATGTGGCGCTTAGTTTTGGATTTGGGAATTTGGGGAAAACGTAAACTGAGTGTGAAACCTTTGGAGGGAAAGGATGAAAAGACGATGGCGCTTAGTTTCTCCAAGATAGTATATGATGAGTCGAACTTTGATTCGTACAACTAATGATTACTTTAATCTCAGTTCCGAAAAGACCATTTTAAGTCTCTTCATTTTCTTACTTAACTTCTTTGCTAAGTCATTGCTCCTACCTTTCCTTCTCGCTGCAACTCAGGTACGAGTTAATCTTATTGTCCACAAAATATCAGTTTTGTTTATTGTTACTTTTTTTTATATATAAAAAATAACCATGTCATTGAACTTTGTCTCTGAATCAAACACACCAACGTATGAATGTAACAAAATATATTTAGAAAGTGTTACTGATGATGACGTATAAAAACAAGAATGCCATCCCATTTTGAAAATTTGTCTTTACTCAAAGTGTTATCTTTCTCTCTATTTAAGGTATTCATCCATCAGAAACTAAACTACTGGGAAATTAATAGCTATGGGGGTACCTTCGTTCTATAGATGGTTGACTGAGAAATATCCTAGGGTGGTGCAAGATGTGGACCACGCCATGCAAGACCCAAATGGAGTGAAATATGATAACTTGTATCTTGACATGAATGCCATCATCCACCCATGTTTTCACCCTGATACTGATCATGACAATGTTCGTTACTCACTTCTGTTCATGTACTTCGTTTTATTTATTCTTGTGCTGTTTTTAGGTTTTTGATGATGTTTGTGTTGTCACCAGATTCCATTTCCAACAACATTCGAAGATGTTTTCAGAAATGTCTTTGAATACATTGATAGACTAGTTGACACTGTTAGGCCTCGCAAGCTCGTTTACATGGCTATTGGTGAGTGAGACACCAGATTTTAACCAATTGACTCATCATTAACCCCATTTGATACTTATTTATTTTCTTGCCTTAGCAACTGAACTTTGTCTTAGAAATTGTATCAGCACAAACATCCTTCTGTTTTTAAGTGTCAAGTTGAGACCTTCACATGATTGCATAGTGTTTCACTATCTTTGCTTGTCTTCTAATGAAAAGTTGAACTAAAGAGGTTCTTTCTGTGTTTCTCATGCATAGACGGGGTTGCCCCACGTGCCAAAATGAACCAGCAACGTTCAAGACGTTTCCGAGCTTCTAAGGACAAAGAAATTCATGTGGGTTATTATTCATCAATTATCATTATTATCAAGGTATAGTTAAGACCTTCAATTTATTTATCTCTTGTATATGTGTAGGAAGCTGAGGAAGAGAGGTTGAGGGAACAATTTGAAATGGAAGGGAAACAAGTTCTTCCTAAAGAAGAATCTGAAGTGGCAGATTCCAATATTATAACACCAGGCACTGAGTTCATGCATGAACTCTCAAAGGCACTTAAGAACTATATCTCTTCAAGGATACTTTGCAACTCATCATGGAAGGATGTTATGGTAGACATGCATAGTCCACATTCCAGAAAATGCAACTACCATTAAGAATGCTTCAATTACCCTTGCTTAATGTTTTAAATCAGTGTTATTGTCTTTATTTATATCAACCTAAATATTATTGTTTTTTACCTTGTTAATATGAACTTAGGTGATTCTCTCCGATGCTAATGTTCCTGGGGAAGGGGAACATAAGATTATGTCATACATACGCAAACAGCGTACTCTGGAGGAGTATGATCCAAATACCTGTCATTGTTTATATGGCTTGGTAAGTAAATCATAGTAAAAGTTGTCCTTACAAAGTGATTTTTTCTTCTGATGTTCAATATAAAGACAAGATTTTGCATTTGGAATGCAGGATGCTGATCTTATAATGCTTGCAATGGCTACTCACGAGCCCCATTTTTCAATATTAAGAGAGGTGATGTTGCAGGATATATATATAACTTGTGCAGCTTAATGTGAAAATATCAATAAATAGTGTATACACCTATAATGTCTGTGATTTCAGTTCTAAATTTTATATTGTCATTTAGTTACAAACTGCTATGCATGATAATTTTGGTTATAACAATCTTGAGAGTTATGTCAAGAATGATTTCTTATTGGTTGAGACTATTCATAACAAAGGGAAATTAAACTCTTAAAGATATACTATTTTGCTTTTCTGCACAAAATAATTGCTCACATTCTAGGCTTGCACAGGATGTCTCTGTTCAGCAGCAGCCAAAAGTTGCTGCCAAGCCTTTCAAGGTATAAATAATAGTTGATTTACATTCTTCAACAGCTTTGTTGTTTATATGATCATGAGCCTTATGAATTTAACTGTGCAGCTTTTGCACATTTGGTTGTTGAGGGAGTATCTTGAGTTTGACCTGAAGATAGAAAATCCTCCCAAAACTTGTAGCATTGAGCTTGAGCGGATAATTGATGATTTCATCTTCATGTGCTTTTTTGCTGGAAATGATTTTCTGCCCCACATGCCATCTTTGGATATTCATGAGGTTTGTTGGAAAATTTTTGTTAGATATGGTGAATATGAAGTATTAATGCATGATCAGCAATATCATTACTTGTTTTGCCCTATCTTTTCAGGGGGCTATTGATTTGCTAATGACTGTTTACAAGGAAGAATTCAGTAATCTTGGAGGATATCTTGTGGACATGAGCAGGGTAACACTGTTACTGTCTCATTCCTTCTTCTGTTTGTTCATATCTTTTTCTTTTTTCTGTTACCCTTATATTCCATTGATCTTTTTTACGAACAATCGTTGTGTACCTATGATATGAAAGCAGGTTGGGGAGAAAAATGCTGCTTTTATGAAGTTATCTAGAGTTGAAAAATTTATACTTAAGGTTGGTACATATGAAGAGAAAATCTTTAAGAAAAGATCTGAAATACGAGAACGTAAATTGAAAAGGCTTATTCGAGATAAGGAGGATGCTGTAAGTTGAAGTATATTTGAAAAATGTACACATTCCTTCTTATTTTACTGTAAATTTGGGCTCATGGGTTTCCCTGATTTTCCATGCAGTGGAGGGAAGAAAAGAATGAAAAATGTTTCTTTAATGTTGACGATGAACATACTTCTGATTGTACTCTTCTGATTAAGAAGGCACCAGATGCAAGGTTGTCTGTTTTGGTGAATAATGTTTCTGCTACAGATGCTGAAGTAAGTTGTTGTGTACTGTAAATCAGGAGTTTCTGTCTTCATTTTTACAGCAGCATTTTGATGTTGAATTGCTAATACTTTTTTTCTCCTAATAATCAGATTGAGCAAAACACAAAGGATTTAAAAGATGAATTGAAGAGAAGTATCAGAAAAAATAGTGACTTACTTTTGAGTGAAGATTTCCAAATTGACAAGGTATGTATGTACTATATGAATCAGATTATAATATACATCTACAGTCTAATTAAATTAAAGATTTACATGTATAGTAAGTTTGTTGATATTTATTATAAGAATGATATTTGCTTGGTAAATCATGTATCAAATTATCTTGCCACTAACATTGCCATGAAAATTAAGCTCCTGAACATGCTCTTTTGGTTACCTTACATTACAGATAAAATTGGGATCACCTGGTTACAAAGAAAGATATTATAAAGCGAAGTTTTCTGTGGAAACTGCTGCTGACATTGAGGGAAAAATGAAAGAAATAGTATGTGTTTCCACATGTTGTCTTTTTGGGTTTGGAAAACTTTTGTTGTTTTACCTTAAATAAGTTGCACTAGCAGGGTCCCTTTTGCTATTCAACTTTCAATGGTGGTGGTGATAAATTGCAATTTATTTGTAGGTCCAGAAGTACACTGAAGGATTGGTATGGATTCTTCAATACTATTTTTCAGCAGTTGCTTCTTGGACATGGTAAGACAATATGATTTAATATATACATAACTTGAATTTTAATGTGTAATGCATTATACAAATATGGAAAAGTCCAAATATTTTGACATGAACGTTGCAATGTACAGGTTTTATCCGTTCCACTATGGTCCATTTGCTTCAGACTTAAAGGGCATGGGTCAAGTGAGAGTAAAATTTGAAAAGGGTGTCCCATTCTTACCACTTGATCAACTTTTAAGTGTTCTCCCTCCAGGAAGGTAACTTTCTTTTGTTTTCCTATTTGATACCATAGATTTTAAGCCTAATATATATATATATATATATATATATATATATATATATATATATATATATATATCTATTTCCATTACCATGATAATATCTAATTTTACTCTTGTATAGTGCTAATGCTCTTCCAAAAGCCTATGCACAACTGATGCTAGATGAGAAATCTAGAATCCTTGACTTTTATCCTCAGGGTAAGCCAGTTTATATTCTTTGAAGCTTTTTATTCAATTTCTGATTCTACTTGTTTTCTGTTTCTTATCATTGCTGTTTTGTTTTTGTAAGATTTTGAAGTTGACACTGTAGGAAAGCGCTTCCTATGGCAGGTTATTTTACTCATGTTCCTTGTATTAATTAGTATTGTTCTTTTTGTCAAATTTTGAAGGGTAATAAGTACTGATGGAAACAAATGTTTGTGTCTTTTGTTAGGGAATTTGCAAACTTCCATGGATAGATGATACCCGGCTTGTGGCTGAAACCAAAGAACTCAAAAATGAATTATCTGTGTGAACTACTAACCTGATCTCTCTACCATAGCACACCACACAAATTTAACACTTCAATTGCTAATATTTCATGCATCTCCTCAAAATCTCTCTTATTGTGTTTTATAGGACAAGGACGCCATAAGAAATTCACCCAATGCAGATAACTTGTTTGTTAGAAGCTCCAGCAAATTAGCAGAAAAATTTGGCTCTCTATCTCTTGACCCAAATGTGCCTTGCAAGTTAGACACAAGAATAAGGTTTGTTAACACACTCTAATACAAAATCACAACTGAGACTGACTAAATAAACCTGCTAAATTTTTTGTTTTTTAGTAAATTTTTTCATGGCTTCTTCGTGTTTCTTCTTTGATTCAGCTACATTTCAACCTTGCATGTACTTTTCTGTGTTGGAAATAACCCATAGTTCAATGCTTCCTTTGTTTTGTGTGTTTTTGGTACTTTTAGCAGTGATGGCATTGGGGGTAGCATAGGTCTTTGCCATGAGTTTGTTAAGGAGCCTTGCTTGTCCGTTTGTGACAACAAAGAAGATTGTGTCTTGTATGCTATTCAAAATCTGAACACAGTTTTCATTTTCTTAATTGGCACTCAACGTTTGAGTAAACTTTCACTAACTGTGACATCGTTTATGTTTCAGATGTGTCTATTACGAGGTTCCTGCTGGTACTAATCATATTCCTCGTTTACTATCGGGTGTGAGCCTTCCAGAGAAGGTAAAACTTAAAAAACTTTCTTTTCTGATAAAGAAAAAAGTATGTATATTGTATAACATTTCAAATTTTTATAGACAATCTCTGAAGGTGATATTTTTGAAACCGAACTCTGGCATGAACGTCAATATAGTCGTTTTCTGAGGTACTTTCTTTTCTACATTAGAGCTTGTGTGTGGAAGCATGTTTTAGTTATATATATATATATATATATATATATATATATATATATATATATATATATATATATATATATATATATAAATGCTTACAAGCATGTTTTGGTTTCATATCTTCACATCTCAAACAAAATCACTTTTCTTTTAACTGGCCAACTTGGTAACTCAGTCTGCAAAACCAAGACAAACGGCGGAGTGAAAACACGAGCAATACTCCTCCAAGGTTTTTCTCAGATCCAAGTAGACAACATGAAAGAGGCTTTTCATCAAATGGAAGTAGCCAACATGCAAGAAGCTTTTCATCAAATGCACCTTCCTTTATTCACAAAGGTGCTGGTGTTGGATGGGGTGGTAGAGGGAGAAAAGTTAATACAGTGGAAAATGAAAGAATTCCTAGTCATGAACAACATAATGATGCAGGCTCTTATCATGTAACAACAGCTACTACTACTGAGAGGCATTTTGGTCGGGGACAAGGTAGGGGTGCATCTAGTAGCAGTTCATTGCGGCCTCAGTGGGGTGGTGCAAAATCTCAGCATGTGAAAGATCATAATCGTTGGTAAAATGTGGCTGCAATATGAAATAGAAGAAAAGAAACTAGGAGTTTTGACTTTTACTTTGACCTTGTGACATTGTTGATTACTTTTTTGGTTTTGGTATAGTTGCATATGACTATTTAAGGGTACACAACCTTTTACAGGGTGTACTGATTTTGTATGTCATGTTCCTCACTCTTTTCATAAGGTCAACTTTTTCTCTTTTTATGGTTACTTCATTTTTTGTGATTTTTGTACAAACATGCTTGCTTCATTTGTCTTGCACTGTTCTAGCACATGACAATTTCTCAGTATTATCTGGTTTTGTTATTTTTTTCTGTATTTTTTGTATTCTTAGAAAAGAGTTGGGTGTGCAACTTTTTCTTAAAAAAAAAAATAGTTGGACCAGAACTTGTAAAAGTTGCAACTTAGAAAAGTTTCAAACTAATTTTTAATTTTATTAAGAGTCACCAAACAAAAACAGAAGTGTAAAAGAAAAAACTCGTTTCGTTTTTATAGCAATTAACAACAGGTTTATGCAAAATAAACTCATTTTTATATTATCTATAACAACTAAACGAGGTTAGTTTTCTTAGTTTATGTCTTTTCTTATTCCATGCTTTTACCTTTGTTTTTCTTCTTGTCTCTTATTTTAACAAAATTATACTTCGACTTCCTGAATTCTTATCTTTTATTTTTTTTTGAAGTGGTTTAATGTAGATTATTAATTTTTTTGAAAAAAAATAGTACTACATTAATGAAAGTAAAAAATAAAAGTAAAAAAATAAGAATCATAATTTTATTGTCTCTTTTTATATTTATTATGTGAAACAGATAAAGCATTAAAGAGTGGGTTATTATCATAATTTATCTGGTATTTGAAATAAGTGTTAGATATATTTTTTAATCATTCTTTGCTTTGATTGAAAAGTCAACACAACAAATTTAATTTCAGTTTGTTACATAATCACCACTTTAATTATTTGCTATCTAACACGAGCTCCAATCTAGTTATTTTTTTATTAGAACTAAGTGGGAGATAATATTGAATATCTCTTTAAACATTAATTGTTTTAATCTAATAGCTGGGAAAGTTTCAGAGAACTCTTATTACAAAAGTGATAGTGTGATTAATTGATTAGAAGTGGTATAAGGTAATGACAAATTTCTTGCTCTTTTAAAATTAAAGATAATTAAGATAAAATTAGATTTTGGTTTAAACTGACTCATAGTGTGAATATTAAAATTGAATTTTGGAAGAAAAATAGTTATACACCGATCATATAAATTAATTTTACATTATTATTCAATTATAAATGATCATATGCAATAATGGTATTAACTTTTACTTTAATAATTCTAAAAGTGTACGAATAGTAAGTGTTTATTGGTATACCATATAAAAAATTTTACACTATTAATCTTAATATATAATGGTTGAACTTAAATTTTATTTCATTAATTGTCCAAATTTTAACGTTAGTGATATATAGGAATACTCTCTAATAGAAATAATACTTAATAAAAACTATCATATATTATACAAAATATTATTTATGTAAGACTCGCTATATTTTTCCAACATATTTAAATGAGTATATTGTCTCTTCCTTATTGATATATTATAGTTATAAATTATTTTTTCCTAAGAAAAAGTTATATATTAATTTTATTTTTGATTTAAGAAAATAGTGCACGTATTTATATATTTAATTGTAGATTTTATTGTATTTTTATTTTTATTTTTTGCATTTTGTTAAATTAAAATCAATTACTTCAGAAGTTCAATATTCTTAATACATTTCATTCGAATTATTGAATTTTATTATCAATTGGCCCAATCCAATTCGGTCTTTTTAACTCTAATCATAGTTTTTGGTATACAATGATTTTGTTAAGTTTTATAGTGATGATTTAAAAATATCATTGATATAATGATGATGAATATGCTTTTTAGTTAATTATTAAGGTAAAATTCTTGCATATTCTATACATGAAAATTAAACTCTTTTGTTTCCTCTTAAAAATAATGCTTACACTGCAGATCGATGATTGTAATCCTCTTTTGTTTCACTAAAAAAATAAAATTAAAATAGGAATGAGTAGACAAAACACAATATTAATAATAACAATAATAATTGGTCTGTTTTTCTCTGAAAAGAAATAGTAATAATTATAAATAATATATAATATATTTATTTGGGAATTTATTGTAGTAAGTGCTTCCCTCCACATCTATATCCGAACCAAATTCCCTCCCTTCTCTTCATCTTCTTCTTCTTCTCTCTCTTTTTTCTCTTTCCCTCGTTTTCTCCTTCATTTCTCTCTCCCGCTTTATTATTTTCCGACTCAACAATCGTTCAGATCTTTGTTTCCTCTCCCATTCCTTCCGATTCCCCCAATTATCACTCTCAAACCGCACCGATCCCCCCTTCCGTGAGGCGGATGTCGGCACCGCGCGCTCCTTCCGCTGCCGCCACCGCCACTGCCTCCTCCAACCCACCCGATCAGATCATGCACTCCATGAAACGCCAACTCCCCTTCTCTTCCATGAAACCGCCCTTCGCCGCCGCCGGAGACTACCACCGCTTCGCCCCTGACCACCGCCGCCTCGACGCTGAAGCCGTCGTCGTCAAGACTCCTGTCAGTGCTTCCCTAATTTTGTTTTTTATATTTTAGGCTTTTTTATTATTTTCGTGGCTGTTGAGTTGTTAGAGTGGGTGTTGTGGTTCAGTGCTCGTGGTGGCTCGGGGAATTTGTGGAGAACCAGAGATCTGCTCAATTAAAGGGTTTAATTAGTTACTGAGTTGCTAATTTGTTGGCGTTAGTCGTTGAATTAGTTTATAGGTGACACTGCAGCTAGATTGTAACTTGGTTGGGGTTTGTTAAGTGGTAGTTGTGATTGAATTTTGATTTCCCAAGTTAGGGTGTTTGAGAGTTGGAAATATAATGTGTGTGTGGCTTGTTTTTATACAGGGTATGGAATTAATTGGTTGATATCTTTGTATAGAAGGTTATAAACTGTTCCTTCTGTTTAGTCTCTTTGGTGATATTAAGTTCTTCAGTTTGTGACTAGAGCAATGAAGAACTTGAATGGATGTGGTTGTTGATTATCCAGAAGTTGAGTTCACAGTGTGATTGTAAATTGGTCAATTTCCGGAGGAAGTGGAAGGGGAATTTATTGGTTGTATTATCTGCTTTGAAGTACTTCTGGAAAGTCCCATTGACTTCATGTGAAATTATGTGTACTTTTTTAGCTCTGGCCTGCTTATGTTTTATTTGAATCATTTTACTCAACCAAATGTTGAAGTTGGAGTCTACCAAATTTATAGGTTATTGGGCATTTGATTTGACCACAGATCAGTCACTTTATCCATTTCCTTGACTACGAATTCTGAGTTTTTGTGACATTCTTTTGGGGGTGCCTTTCTTACTTTCATATGAAAGCAATTATACATATTTGTGCTTGTGTCATGCCTAGTCCTTTTGTCCTTGGGGCTCTGGGAAAAAAGGGTTTCAAATTAAAGGTTTCTCATTAAATGATTACAAACTAGCAATAGATTAGTTAGTGATCATGTGAAAGAATGAATTATGCATACTCTTGTGATGGACATCTCTATAATAGTATTGAATTATTCTTTCATTTGCTTTATGAACATTCTAATTAAATATTACTTTGCAATTAAATTCTTGCAATGCTTTGGACCCAAATATAGATTGTCCATTATGGTTTATAGTATGTGAATTATTTGTGAAAATGTAATTCTTACTATGCTAATTCTCCTGTCTATTGTCATTTCTATTGATTGCAATGAGTATATTTTCACATTTCAGCAATTGAAGCGGAAGAGTGAAGCAGCTGATTTTGAAGCTGATTCTGGTGATAGGATGACTCCTGGATCCACTGAACCAGCTAATAGTCCTTTTCGTACACCTGTATCAGGAAAGACAGGGAAGGGTGGCAAATCCTCTAGGATGACAAAATGCAACAGACTTGGAACTCAAACTCCAGGCTCAAATATTGGTGAATATCATCTTCCAAACATTGTATAATAGGTTTATATGTTTTTATTTTTAATAGATATCACAAGAAAATGCATGTAATTCGTATTTTGGTTCTTTGTCAACTAACATACACCACAATTACTTACCTGTGTTTTGGCATGCAAAAAATTAAATACTTTTTTTTTTTTTTCTGTAAACTGGCAGGTTCTCCTTCTGGCAATAATCTAACTCCTGCTGGTCCATGTCGTTATGACAGCTCTTTAGGTATTATAGCTTTTTGTATTTCATTGTTGATCATCAAGGTTTATTGTTTATTCAATTTTTTATGGTTATATTATTACCCTTTGGTTTCTTGTAGTTTCATCCTTTCTCATTTAGTGGCCTCAACTTTCATTGTGTATTAAACCCTCTCAACCAAAAACTTGTAGTTTATACACTAACAAATTTTACAATCAACATTTACATTGGTTGTTTATTTTATCATTATTTCATTCTGGTTTAATATTTTCAAAACGTACCCTACCCTCCAAAGTTATTGTTTAGTTTATGCATTACCCTCTGGAAATAAAAGCCACTTTGGTGGGTCCAAAAGGATGGGTAAGGAACAACTCAAAACCAAACTGAATTGCAAACTTAACTGAACCACACCTAGAAGAATCAAATTGTATTTAGCTTTCTAATAGCCTAACCCATTTCTATCTAAAAAGCTGTTGAGATAATTACTTTCAAATCCGATTCAGTTAACCAGATTCAACTAATTTAAAATATAGAAAATGTTATTTCTGACACCCGCACTCACCTAGAAGCTGACTGACTCCTTGTTGTTGTCCATGCTTTCAATCTCTGTCACTTAACCAAAATCTCCTAAACCTACACATTCCTCTACCACTACCATGTACCAACAGAGGCACAACCTGCTCTGTTACGCTCCTTGTCATTGCTATCCTCCGTATCGAAGCGCATGCAGATCCATCAACATGATTGTTTTGCAGCATAAAGGATCACACCCTTGGGTTTAATTACAGTTTTGGAGAGCTGGTTTTTAAACGTGGTGTGGTTTGTATACTGATTCTTTAATTAGTTTTGATTACAGTTTGGTTTAGTTTTTTAAATCAAACCAACCAACCATGCCTTAGATGGATAGGATGAGTTAATGTTGAATTGACATTGAAGTTAACTGAAGCTAATGTTTTCAAGTTAAACTAAAGTCGAGGAGATTTCATTTACAAAAAAAAAAAAGTCTGGTGGGTTCATTTGAAAATGGTGAAACTACTGGTAGATTAACTGTAATTTTCCCTTCATTCAATATGTTTTACTGACGAAAGAAAATTGCTATACATTTTTTTTAATTACTGCATATATCATTTTCATAAAAAATAGGTCTGTTGACCAAGAAGTTCATCAATTTGATCAAACAAGCCGAGGATGGTATCCTTGATCTGAATAAAGCTGCAGACACGTTAGAGGTTAATATATTTTCATATGCTCTTGTGATTCCATATTGTAATGTTTGATAATTTGATGTTTCTTTTTTTTTTTGGTATCTACAGGTGCAAAAGAGAAGGATATATGATATAACAAACGTTCTTGAAGGGATTGGCCTTATAGAAAAGAAACTGAAGAACCGAATTCAGTGGAAGTAGGAATATCTATTCTCAATCCTTCTCATAATTGTTGAGTTATTGAAGTTTTAAACTATTTTACTGACCCCTTTGATGAATATTGATCAGGGGACTGGATGTTTCAAGACCGGGAGAGGCTGATGATAGTTTTGCCAGTTTACAGGTTAGAAATGATTCAATTTTCTGCTTGGGATTCACATGGAGATGTATCATTGGATTGGAACATATAAAGCCCGATTATGTATTCAATTTATGGTTTCCTGTCGAGAAACTTTCATTTTTTCTTGCTGGATCTAGCTGTTGTCAAATCATTTTATGTGCTAGCCTGTGAAACATTTTATTTTGATTGAAACAAATTACAGACCTTCTCTGACTTGAATTTCAGTAAGTTGCTTTGCAATGGGTATTGGGATTGAATTTTTGTATAATTTATTTTATATTATACTTCACAGATAATATTAATTCCTGAAATTTTGTTGGCATTTGATTTCTTTCTGTTTCTCATCTGCAGGCAGAAGTTGAAAATTTAACAATGGACGAGCGCCGGTTAGATGAACAAATAAGGTTTGGGAACCATCCTTGGCATATTTATCTTCATTGGCTTATTCAACTATAATGTTTTTGGACCATGCCTTGACCACTTAGTTTTCTATTTAATTGCAGGGAGATGCAAGAAAGACTGCGGGAGCTCAGTGAAGATGAAAACAATGAGAGGTAATATTCATTTTTCCTTTACTCATCTTTGTGTTGTTTGGCTGCCATTTTGTGTGCATAACTATATTTGATGTGTTTCTTTAATCTTTTCCACATTCATAGGTTGCTTTTTGTTACTGAGGAAGATATAAAAAATTTGCCCTGCTTCCAGGTAAATTTCTTCGTCTACATTCTTTGCGTCACAATATAAACTTTTTTTTTGGATGTTTATTGAACTCGTAGTCTTTACTGCCAGAACGAGACCTTGATAGCAATTAAAGCTCCTCATGGCACCACTTTGGAGGTCCCTGATCCTGACGAGGTAATTTGAGAGGGCATGAAGAATTAAGTAGAAGTTAAATATCAAATATCACTTGCATTTTTCTCATCTTAAACCCCCTTTTTTCTATTAGGCTGTTGATTATCCGCAGCGGAGATATAGGATAGTCCTCAGAAGCACAATGGGCCCCATAGATGTTTACCTTGTTAGGTATTTTTTTTTATGATTCTAAAATCAGTTACCTCAAGGGTTTATTGCAATGGAATGGGTAGATGACAGTGCCGGATGAGGCAATAATGCTTCTCATGCAACATGTAATACAGTTAGATTCCTGACCTCCCCTTCGTTTTGTCATTTTAGTCAATTTGAAGAGAAGTTTGAAGATATTAATGGTGTTGATGTTGCACCCAAACTTCCATCCAGTCCAGATGTTAACAAACATCAGTCAACAGTGGTTCCAGAGGATAGAGGGAAAGGCATAGATGTTCAAGGACCAGATGTTGGGCCAAGTTCTGAGTTTACTACCTCACAGGATTTCGTGAGTGGGATCATGAAGATTGTTCCTTCAGATGTTGCTGTGAGTATCACCTCATTCTGTGAGGCATTTGTTTTTCGTATCGCGCTTCAGATGTTTCTTTGTTGTAACTTGTAATCAAGAAGTCAGTATTGTTTCTGATAAAAGAAATAAAAGCGCAAGTGTAGGAGCTTATTTGAAACTTTTTTTCCCTTTGCAGAGTGAAGCTGATTACTGGCTTTTATCAGATGCTGATGTTAGCATAACTGACATGTGGAGAACAGAACGTATCCTCCCTAAACTTCTTATCCTCCATTTCATTCTTTAGATATCATGCACCCACACACACCAGGGGAGGGGTTTGGGATTTTCACAAAAAAGAAAAAAGGAATTCAGGCTTGGTGATATTCTAAATCTTCATTGTTACATTTACAGCTGGAGTTGAATGGAATGAATTGGATCCGCTTCAGGAAGATTACTGTATGACTCGCGAGAATACTTCGACCCCCAGTCATCCGTCAAATGTAGGTGAAGTGTCTTCTACATCTAAACCCTCTGGAGGTTGAAGCTTCCGATGCATTGTGAATATAAAAGTGAACGTGATGTTCCTTTTCCCGCTGAGAACCTATGACATCCATCCATATTCCTTTTGTATCCTCTCTACATTATTCTGGCGGTTGGATTGAAGGTTCCATGAAGATGCTTTCTCATGTTTCTCCAAGAAGCTAGTCCGAGGAACTGAGTGGCCAATCAATTGGCTCATTGTATAGTAAAATATTACATAACCCAAGGGACCTTAGTTCAAGAAAAAAATATCTTGATGCTTTGCTGAAACCATCCTTGTATATTATTTTTACTCTTGGCTTCGTAGTACTTAGCTCCATGTCTTATGTTTTGCAAGCAATAAAAAACTTCGGAATGCAAAATTGGAAGAGTGATGTTCCTAGGCGTATCATCTTTAACGGTTTTAGTGAGTTGGCAATTACCTTATCGCTATTCTGTCCCTCGATAATCCAATGATTCACTGACTATAACCAATAACTTATTAGTGGGTTATATTATAGCGATTCTACTAATCTGGTGGATGCAATCATGCAAGCGAATTATGATAACGTTATTGGCATACACAATGTATATTATTAAACATCATTTTCATTATTTTTTAGACATAATAAGAATGTACATGCCCATAAGTGTGGAAACTAATGTTCATCTGGTGATAAAATTCGAGATACTATGAAGAGAAGCGTGTTCATTGTTTAACATTTGAAGGTATCACTACAAGCTACTTATCTTTCTCAACTTTCTTTCCAATCCAACCAGCCACAATCGGGGTAAGAGCCACTGTGGGTGGAAACCTAATTGGAGATGCAGCTTTATGTGCGGCATATGCCAAAGCAAAGGTACCAACCTTTTCGCCAGTCTCATCAGCTGAGATTCCAATCTGAAGATAAACACGCAATTCATTAATCCAAAGCAATTATTTTGTTTTCAATTAAATTGCAATCTACATTAGGTTTTGTTTTAGTGTTGCACCTTCTGCAACAAAGATTGGACATCAATTCCAGCACTAATTAGTGCATAACAAAGTGCGAAAGAGATCAATGACAGTGTAATCGAGGTAGCCAGGTATGCTCCTCCATATTTTGCTAGCAATTCCTTGGCTTGATCAGCCTTTGATTTCTGTTCCTCAGAATTATCCTTTCCTTCCTCTTTCGAGCTGAAAATCTGCAAGACACCATTTTTATTTAATATTGAATATTGATTCATTACTTAACATTCCATGAAGGAAAAAATTCACCCAAAACCCCCCATCATGTGCTCCCCAAACTTGGTAAAATAAAACGAGGCCAAAGGAAGGGAATGGAAAGAAAATCTACAATTTAGGGATAAAAACAGAGGCTTCACAGGCTAACTAAAAAAATAAAATAAATTGATCAAGTGGCACATCTTTTTGTATTTAAAGGCAAATTTTGACAAGCAAAACTGGTCCTTTTTGCCTCACTGTTTTGAAACTATTTTTTTTTTCAAGGTTTCTGTTTTCTTTGTCGGAAAACCTCAGCAATAAAATCATATATCATGGCATATCCTTCGATCATACTTTTGACTTTTCTCCAAGTTCAATCCAAATTGAACTTCTATTTTGCAACATACTTAATTAAGTGGGAACCAATACACACTTAGCATTGAAGCCAAGAAAACGAGGCAGCTTATCAGCAATTACACACAAACACGAAACCACCCAAAACCAAGAAACCTACGATTCACGAAACCGGAATCTTCTAGCAACCTTAAACTCGTAGATAAGCCAAAATAGACGAGAAAAATTGAAAAGGGCACCTTCCAAAGTCCAGCTTCAAGGCCATACTTCTTTGTAACTTCCTCAGGTGAAGATGCCTGTGAAGGGTTTTCAATTTCCTCCGTTTTCTCTCTAAGAGCTTGCACTCTGAAGCCCTTCACACGATACTTGAGTCTGTGAAATGAAGCAGAACCAGAAATTCTGTGAGTTCCTCTGCTGAGTATAGAAGCACAAGAGGGCGATGGGAGAAGCAGCGATGTGGTCATCATTGGCCCTCACAAATCTTGTACCTAATGCTCGAACAATTTGCTATGAGATGATCAAAATCGAAAGCAGAAAAAAGAAAATGAGAAACAGAAAGTGTTATGTTATGTGAGTTCACTTGAGCCAACAAAGAGAAAAAGATAGTAAAATGATAACGATGACACAAAATATCAGTTCATAAATTAGTTGTTGAACTCAGTGGCATAGTTCTCTGTTCGTTGGAATGGGCTTCCAAAATAAGCCCAAGAGAAAGACACGTAGCAAGCAATACAAGCACAATTATTTCACCTTTTCTCAATTTCTGCATCTTCTTTTTTCATTCTTTAAGTTTTCTTTTAATGTTTATAAATGGGATTTATTAACGTGTATTTTTGGTTCTTTGGACAAATGGACTTTGTTGTAATTACCAGATAAATGATTATTTGATATTACGCAATTGGATATTCTTGCACATTTACGATATTATTATAGTTTTTTTTCTTTCATAAATTTCAAAAACATGTGTTAGAGGACACAATTTTGAATATATTTGTAGATCTGAAAATATATTTTAAATTAATTTAAAATGTATTTTTAATTATGTAATACATAAATACATTCTTAAAATATATTTTTACATATACAATTTAAAATATATTTTATTGTATAATTTAGGTTTTACTTTAGAATTCTAGAATAATTTTTTTATTCCAAAAATGTATGCAAATGCAGGAAGAGGATAGGGGTGTTAAAAGAAAATTCCAGAAATGACGCTTTGTCTCACAACCAATCATAGTACAGAAAAACTTTAATTTAGGAAAAATCCCCTGTTGGACTAACTTTTAAAAATTAAATTAGCGTAATCCTATTATATAACTATTTTAAGAATAATATTTAGATCAATTTTATTGATTAGTAAAGTAAAAGAAATTATAAACATAAAAATTAATTCAGTTTATATTATTTCTGAAATAAAGAGAACTTTTTATTTGAATGATTAATATTCTCAGACAATACTTTTTTTTTTTCAAATTTCAACTGTGAAATTTTATTTATATTTTAAAAATTTCAAAACAAGTGAAAATAAATTATTATCATTTTTTTCATTAAAATGTATACAAATTAAAAAAAAAACTTATTTAATACATAAACATTATTAACAAACACCTTAATTTTTTCATGTGTTTATCATTAACACTGTTCAGTCAAATAATTATAGTTTCAACGGATTCATTTTAGTTATTATTAAGAAATGGACTTTAAATATCATTTAATCTTATAAAAACTAAGAATATAAATTTATATCTATTTATATATTATAGATTTGTTTTATTGACGATTTTATCATCTCTTCACATGTAAACGTTTATGTATCTACTCATAAACTCAGATTTTATTTTGGTGCAAAATGGGAGATTTTAAAGAATAATACATGTAAGGATTTAGGTTTTATTAAAATGACAACAGATATTGGATTTATGTATTATATCGATAACAATACATAGAAATTAAAAAAAAAAAATAGAAAAAGTGATGCAAGAGCACATGGGTGAGGTGAGCAGAGTACATCTTCAAGTACAATTTGACCATCACATCTTAAATTCTCCAAAGAGTTAGCTTAAGCCATGTGAAATTATTATAGTAATGTAAATTTACAATTTAATATATTTTATTTTCAAAATATACTTTATTTTAAGATCCATGATTAATAGAAAAAATAACAGTTTACTCTTGTTTAGTTTTTGGGTTTGGTTGTGTAGCTTTTTTATAGTCATGTTTATTTAGTTTTCATCAAGCCTGATTAAAAAAAAATTAGGCTTTTTTTTTCATCGTGTTGGATCAATGTGGTCATCATTTAGTTGTAGTATTCAATTAAGTTTTAATTTCGTTAATTTAATCTTTTTTCGCTAACAATGTTTAAAAAAATTAATATATGTGAAAGTTGTATTTCACATGTGAAGTTCATGTTATATAGAATTGTCCAATATCATGTTAGCATTGTTCTATGTGTTAAGTCAATATCATGATATGTGTCAATGTCTGTATCATGTATATCAATTTGAGGTTGTATTTTTTTTTTTCAAATCAATCCCTATATTTTATTTTTATTCAATTCATTATCAATTTTGGTTAAAATTGAACAATTTTGTCTCTCTCAAATTGACATCAAATTTAATTTTTATGTAAATATTATACTAATATTTTTATTAAAATTCACATTTTTATCAATTATTTCTGAAATTCAATTATTAGATCTAATTATAAATTGAATATAATTCTTAAATTCAATTATTAAATAGAATATAATAATTAATAAAACATAAAATTAATATTTGTAAAACATAAATTTGATATTTTTTAATATTTTTAGATTTCAAGTAAAACATAAATTTAATATTCCTAATTTTTTTAAATGTCAAGTAAAACATAAATTTAATATTTCTATATTTGTTAATATTTTTAAAATATTAAATTTGTGATTTACTAATAATTATATTCTATTTAATAATTTAATAGAAGGATTATACTCGATTTATAAATAAATCTTATAATTAATAATTGAATTTAAAATATATTCAATAAAAATGTCAATTTTAATAAAAATATCTGCATAACATTCATATAAAAATTAAATTTAGTCTCAATTTAGAAGTGACAAAATTGTTCAATATTAACAAAAATTAGGACAAGAAAAATAACGAATATATGAATTGAGTTTAACAAAAAACAATGACATAATCATGAACGATATGTAACACTGACATTGACACGTGATACAATACTAACTTGACATGTGGACAATTTTATTTTAAATTGAAAAAAATATATAAAAAAAAAAACTACGAACGAACAAGTGACTTGCACTGTTCACACGCGTCAACTATTTAAACGCTGTTAGTAAAAATACTAAATTAATCAAAATTAACAAAAATTGAAACCTAATTAAACACAAATATTAAATGAGAACCACGTTAAAAAATATGACAATAGTTAAAAAAAATATTTAAACCTTCAAATTATGATTGTAAGGAAATAGCCATAATTGACATTCTTTTTGCACTATGAAAACATTGAAACTTAAGAAAAAAATTGAATAGAAAAAGAAGTTAGAAGAAGACCAAATAGAAAAGAAAAAAAGTTGAAAGGACTATAATAATACTTTTTGGCATAGTTTTATGGTTAGATATACGAATGCACTGCCTTAACATTTTGAAATTAGAAACATCGATTGGTTTGACTTTCAATAATCATAATTTTTTTATCTTGTTATAACAAAAGGATCATGCTATTTTGACATTCAATTTTTTTTTTTACATTCATTTTATACTTACTATTTTACTATTTTTTTTTACAAATACAATTTTTTTTAATGACTACTTACTTTTAAAAGTGGGTTATCAAATGACACTCATGATGTCAAAGAAGCATTTCTCTATAACCAAATAAAAGTTCTTTCTCTCTCTCTCTATATATATAGAGAGAATGATAAAGAAGATAAAATAATAATCAATTAGGAATGTTAATAAAAATAGATTGTCAAAATTAATAAATATTTTTATGAAGTTAATAAAAAATATCAATGTTTTTATGATTTTAAAGATTAAAAATAAGTTTTATGTTGGTTTGTGGTAATATTCATCTATCGTGAAATTTACAAGTCATGGTCATGGATGATTTTGCAAGGTTTCTACAAGAAAGGAAATATCAAAGTTAGAATGGGAAAATTGCACCAATATTTATTTCCTTTGGAATATGTAGAAATCTAGTCAGAACCTACGTTACTAATGCTAATGTCATCAGTATTATTCTATGATTATGTCTTCCAGGATAATAACAAGCCCAAGACAAGTGGTTCCAAACAATTATATTAGGGTAAAATAATAACTTAAACTACAAAGCATATTTTTCTTCACTTTATCAAGACTCTCTAAAGTGGTGGATTGTTCTTGAAAGAAACATCACAAATTATAAATACTGATATAGAGATATTGTAAACAAAATTAGTTCAATATCTTTTTCATATCATTTTTTTATCAGAATGAGATAATTAATTAAAATTTAGGGGTGAAAAAAATGGATTGGGTCGGGTTGACCCGTCACTGAAAAATTGGCTAGAAATTACAATCCATCGGTGGGTCGCGTGCTGACTTATCACTTTTTTATTTTTTTTTTTAATTTTAATTTTTTATTTATAAACTTTGTTTATATTTAGAGCATATTAACTATAAATATTTTTTAAGTTTTTAATCGATCGATTAATATCCTTAGTTGGAAACATTAAAATAATTAGTATATTTACATGTTAAATTATTCTATTATAACTAATAATTTGAACTTAATTTGTAAGTGTTAACGGTCTAAATTATAATAATATTGCATATTTACATTTATAAAAAAAATATAATATAGAAAAAAATTCTTTTAATTATTTTTAATTTTTAAAAATAAATAAAAATGGGTCAACAAGTTTGGGACAGACTGACTTGTCTTTGACCAGCCAATTTGATGGGTTAGACAGATCAAACCAAAACAGACTAACGGGTTGAAAATTGCAACCCAACCAGTCTTTTTTTTTGGCGGACTGACAGGCCGACGGACCGGCTTAGCGGGCTAGACCCGCTTTGACCAGACCCACTTTGACACCCTTATCAAAATCCCTTATGTGTTATGAAATTTGAATTGCAAATTGTGTTTGCTATACTATACTAAATGAAAAGCTTAACATTAAAGATAAAGTTGGTGACATAATTGAGATAGAGCTTTGCTTTCTAAAGCTCCTTGAACTAATGCTACATCATGTTTAAAAATTGATCTTCCAACAAGCACAATACGCTCCTTGCATGACCAAATTAATTAATTTATTGACCCACCAATTCAATTTTGAGATTTAGTGTGGTAAATCTTCCATATGCATGGACATCAAATATAGGTGTTATGGAATGATTTTAGCCCTAATGGCATAATCAATGAACAAGATGTTCATGCATCTAATAAAGAAAATAAGAAGTTAGTGAGACTTTAATGTCAAAACTCAAAGCTAGTTATGGATAAGACGGCAAGACTTATTATTTTGCCGTTAAAAAAGAGAGCAAAGGATGGAAGAAGGGCCACATGTAAACTTATCGATGACTAATGGTTTATATATTATAGATGTTGACCAACAAATAATCATCTTCTAAATTTTATACCAAACTTGATTTTTTTAAGCAATAGAAAAATAAGATTTCTGAATTTGCCTTTGAAAGTGTAAGAGAATTTTATGTTGATTTTTACATGTCAATAAATTTAAAATGAAGTTCTAAAAGTTTTTTTTTTTCTCTTTTAAGATAGACTCTACAAGTCATCATTAAAAATATAACTTAATTATTAAATAAAATTTAAAATTTACATAAAAATATTACTTTATATTTTAATAATAATACAAAAATAATATGTTGATACAACTATTTTGAAACACTTTTTAGTTTATTGAAATATATAAACTCTTTTGAAGCCATCATGTACAATGATCTTTGAAAAAAAATTCTTCGGTAAAACTTTACTTACGAGTCTTATCAATGAATTTTAAAATTTTTATTGCTGACAAATATTTTTTTTAAATGAATTTTATTAATAGATTAACATTTTTATTATCGATTAATATTTTTTTCAGTAATAATTTTTTTAATAAGTTCTATCGATAAAATGGACATCAAGTTTTCGTTTTAGATGATTTGTGATAAAATTTATTGATAAATCTGTTTTTAACTTTTCTTAAAATTCCGTTGATAATTGAAATTTTTTAATATTTATTTAAATTCACCAATAATTTAATTGTTCTAAAATTCTTTGTTAAAATTTGTTGATAATTAAATTTTTTAAAAAATCACTAACAATTTAATTTTTCAAAATTCTCTGATAATTAAATTTTTTTAAAATGTGTGTGTAATTTTTTTAAAATATATTGTTAAATTCTATTATATAATGGGTGTCAAAATTTTCACAACATTTGACGAAATATGTGTTACAAAATAATTAGAGACGAATGATAAGAATAAAGAGAAAGAGTAAAATAAAAAATCGTGGCAAAGACAACCACAACAATGTAGGAGGTGACAATGACGAAGGTTGTGTTAGAGGTGGAAGATAAAAAAAAAATTACAGAATTTATTAAGAGATTGTGGTTATCAATAATTCTTGATGATTTTTTTCTATTCATAATAAAATATTTATAAGTAAAATTTATTAACAATTTTTTAACCATCACTTTTTCAACAATAATTTTGATTTATCGATGAAATATTATCGACAAAATTTACCTATTAATAATTATGCTTTTTTTTAGTATATTTTATTTTAGTTTTAAAGGTTAATAGTTGTAAAAACTTCATTTCTCACTTTTTTTTATCATTTTTGTTTTTCTGTATATAAGAAAAACTCTTTGGGTACTAATCATTTGGTTGAGAAAAAACTTCATACTATCAAAGTTTTGACTATGTAAATTGGTTCACTACAATAAATATTAAGTATTTTTTATTAATTTTTTTAAAATTAATTCTATATTAACATTAATTAATCTTTTTATATAAACACGTGACAATTATGAAAAGCTAAATAAGTATTCTATTACTTTAACTATAGAAGACATCCAAAAAAGAATTATCAAAATTTCAAAAATATTATTTTTTATTATACGAAAAATGAAATATTATTATACTAAACTGATTATTTATCCATTACAATATACCGTAGACTAAATGGACTAATTTTCAATCACACAATAGCATTAGTCTGTCCAAGTCCATCATATATAACCTTGATAGTATGCTTCTTTTTCTTTATTTACAATACAATATATAATTAATTCTAAATGTTTACTTTTAACTGTTTTATCTATAGGAAATCCTTACTTTATTTAGAAACTCAAGTTTAAAACGTAAAAGTTGTTAATAATTTAAAATTTAAAATGTTTTATTTTTGTATGAAAATTGAAATTAGTCTATTTATAAAACTTTGAATCAATTTAGTTCATCATATTTAAGAATGGGTTTTTCAACAAATTTTAGTCTTTTTAACTAAATTTTATTAAGTTTATTTAACATTTTAAACGTATTTCTTAGCAAATACTGAAACAAACATGTTTTAAACAGTGTAAAAAACTCAAATACTATCATGAAATATGTTTTAAACGTCAAACAAACTTAACAAAATTTGATTAAAAAAATTAAATTTACACATTTATAAAATTGAAAGACTAAATTGAATCAAAATTTTGAAGAAAAATTAATTCAAAATTTTACTAAAAGTACAAAAATATATTTATCTCTAATTTTATTAGTTTTTTTCTCGTATATGTAAGATGGGCTGAGCATAGTAGCTTATGCGGGTTAGTCGTCCTTAACTTATTTTTAATAAACTAAATGAAAGACACACTATTTTAATTTTGGGGGAAAATTATGGTTTAGCACTTCTAAAACAATTACAACAACTTGATAATTATCATAATAATATATTTTGATTTTTAAAATTACAAAATAAAAGAAGTTTAATTAAAATATTAATTTTTAATGTTGCGATTTGGATGTATTTAACATTTAAAGTATCACCGCTCTATTTTTAAACATGGTTATACCATATATCGTTTATTATTTACTCAGTGCTTTACCCTTTTTTTGTTTTTGAAAAGGCTATAACTAAACAAACTAAATTCATTGCTAATATTTTCAATATTTTTAGTTTGAAGATTATTATCAAAAATAGAATTTTATTTATGTTATAATTGAATGCAAATACAAATATCAAATTACATGTTAGTGATAACATAAAAATAATTATTCGAAACAATAAATAAAGGGGGAAAATATAAACTATTTTTAGAGACCTTTTTTTTTATAGTTTTTAAAGTTTATTGAAATGTAGTGATTTTTTTAAACTATTCCATTTTAATTCCTAAATGTCAATACTTTAAAAGGAATAATTTATCTCTTTCTCCTTATATTTTTGTTTATTTTTCATGAAAAAAAAAACTTAATTTAGGTGTTAATGATTTAGTTGAGAAAAGACTTTGGAGTACTAAGCATAGTTATCTCATTTATTACTTAGGGATTGTATTTTACTTTTTCACAAAAGTTACAGCTAAACAAATTAAACTCATTGCTAATACTTTTAGCAAGGAATCTAGCTTGAAGATTAATTTGTCTAAATCCAGGGCTATGTTCTCTTTTAATGTCCCTTTGAGAAAGAAGAAAATGTTGCCTTGCTACATCTAGTTTTCTATATAAAATGTTATTTTTACTTATTTTCCAAAACTAACATAGAAAAACAGTCTATTCAATGTAATATATATTTATCAATTAATTCATCAATATATTATTCCAATAACTCACTTTTCATTTTTCTTTACATGCTTGTATCTGGTTGAAGCTATTTAAGTTGGTTATTAGTAACTTATTTTCTATTTTAACAAACAATTAGCTTAATTTTATGCTCCACAGTATCAGACAAGACAAAAAGACAAAGCTTGAGCGGCAAAAAAACAGAGAAGAAAACATATTGGAAGAAACCTGTTTTGTTTCCTTAGAAGACAACTTTATTAACAAAAGAGTGTTCCTTTTTAGTATAAAGTAATTTTCCTATTTTTATTACGCAACAAGATTATTGTAAATTCAACAACGCAAGGACGGCACCATTACCATTTCAAAATCTAGAGTTCTCTGTTCTGTTATTATTGAATCATCAAAGTGTAGCCATTGTTGAAAATATTTAACAACTTTCTCCCTCAAGATTCATCAAATGATTAAGCTCCTATAATTCTCCTACGTCAAGTCAAAATACCTTCATAAACACCTTCTTTAAACTCCACCCCCATTTTTTCACCAAACATTTCAGAAAGAGACTCACACACACTTGCAACCCCACCTTCCTCTTCAAGGACACTAATTTAATTCACCACTTTATCTACTTTGTACCTCACTTTTCTAACTCTCAGCACAAAGTTAGTTTGAAAAGGAATCCTACCAACACCCCATTTACCTTGGACTATCCAACTTAACTTACTTCCACTTTTGTCCATTCTCATACCTCAAACTAAGCAAAAACAGAGTCCTCTGTTACACTCTGTTTCACTCTGTTTCACTCTGTTTTCTTTTCTCCCTCTATATATTCTACCCCTCTTTCTTTACGTTAACCAACTTTCCAGGTTCATGTCTTCCACAAAGAAAAGCCTTCTCAGAACCGTGTTCACAGCAAACGGAAGCTGTGGTTGTAGCAAATCAAAAGCCTCTGAAGTGCATGAACCGACTCCCAAACCCAAAATCTCTCGTAACACTCATCAAAAGCCAAACAACCTTAGCAGTAAGGCCTCTTCCACCACTTCAATGGAACACGTAGATGAAGAAGAGTTCACCTCGACCACAGTATCCGAATCCGAGACTCTTCATGATCCCAACAACATCAACAACAACGACAACGTTGGACTCAAACGAAGCCCTCTTGTGGACAGTGTGGCCATCGAGAAGGACTCTTCCAACCCGTATCATGATTTCCGACACTCCATGCTCCAAATGATCTTTGAGAAAGAGATCGAGTCCGAGGACGATCTTCAAGATCTTCTGCAGTGCTTTCTTCACCTGAATGCACCATGTCACCACCACGTCATCGTCAAAGCCTTCAACGCCATCTGCGAAGAAGCTTTTCCTCGCAACGTTCGCACCACTCCGGCTGCGTCTGAACCTTCTCCCTCTCGCCGGAGCCCTCGCCGGAGCCCCCTTCAAAAGAGCAAGTGATCATGACCACACCGGAGTGAGAAAGAGTAAATCTAGATGACAGATTAAAAGTTATTTAATGATTATTGGATTCAAAAGCAGAACTGTTTCCGAAAGTTACTCTCGTGAAAACTTTCCACTTTGTATCCAATAGACTTCATAGTTCTTAAGAAAGTTACATGATTTGTGATTTAATCGCAACCTTTTATGATTTGATTTAACGAGGATGATATATTTGTGTCCCTTGTTCATGATTATGTTGATGTTGTATTGTTTTTTCATTGGTGGTGTCTATGGAGGTTGTTTGTGGTTGCATGAACACTCCTTCATGGCAATGGAAGCTTACGCTAGATAGGCCACACATGTGTCTAGGCCATGTGCAGGCATTGAATTCACACGTGGGATGAAGATGCATGTAAACATCATGGTTTTAATTTGGCTCCTTCGTTCTTTAATTAGTAATGCACGAAATTAGTATGTGGGGTTCAAGTTGGGGACTTGGTTGATGAGTATAAAAAGCCGGAGGAGCTTCAGAATCGCAGGTCTTTGTGTGTGCTACTTTTTAAATATGAAATGATCATTAATATATATATATATATATATATATATATATATATATATATAAATAAAAAAATATCTATTTTTTTT
>Ga0209589_1001005_pt1 | contig 44105 bp, 31 predicted proteins | sample CowpeawhiteBW_FD_187525 | JGI IMG/M metagenome (GOLD analysis project Ga0209589, IMG submission 187525) | Root nodule microbial communities of legume samples collected from California USA - Cow pea white BW (SPAdes) (version 2) | ecosystem: Host-associated > Plants > Roots > Nodule | place: USA...
AGAAATGAGAGAGTAGAGCACTATATAAGAATAAAGACCCATAAACCCATTGCCTTAAGGTTTTGGGTTGAAAGTGGTGTCAGTGTCTTATGAGTTGGGCTCAGGTCTCATTGGTGTTGTTCTCCCCGGTGAAACCCCCTCTGTAAACCTAACACATTCACTCCTTCTTGAAGAGAATTTGTCCTTACCACTTGAAATTTAGGAGATAAACTTTTATCATATCTTCCTTCTTAAAGAAAATTTATTCTCAAATTCATCTCACCTGAAAATTCTTTATCGGCCTTGATCAAGGACAAAGACATTGAAGTCATCACCCATTTAGGAATTTTCTTTATCTGCAAGTAAATTTCTCAACCCTATTTTGACATAAAATCTAGAAGATCTAATGTTCTAAAACCAAAGAACATTATTATCCAGAAGTCTATTAAGAAGTAGTTACAGTGCCGACTTACATATGATCTAGACGGTGTAGAGGACATATTTTCTGTTCTTGAACCAAACATAGGTTTGTCCACTAATGCTTTATAGCCTAGTGAGTCTCTTTCTACTCCAAAGCTAAAGGAAAACAAAGAATTCCTGCAAAGTGGCACTGAAACATTATCTTCAAGTGGTAATAAGCTACTTTCAAGATTTAGTGGCTCGCACATTACAGATCTTATTAGTCCTCCGGTATGAAACAAAGTAAAGAACAGGGTATTGCATGAGAAATATGTCAATCAATTGCGCTGTAGGGAATCTAGGAGAAGAGCAGCCTCTACGAAGATAATTGGTGAAGGAAGAAGCATAAAGAGAAAGGATGCAGTTAAAGCTGCAAAAAGTTGTCTCGGTTTCTGAAGCTAGAGATGTTATCAATAAATTTCAATAGTCGCAAGACAATGTCATGGACAACGGCTACTGTTCTGATGAAGATAACAATGATGACATTCAATATGAAGATGAAAGGACTTGAAGCTCTTTTAAGCCATCGTCTACATGTATTTAGACCTCTGCAACATTTCTCTTACATAAACTTGGTTGTTTATCCTCTGACTTCAATTCCCTTAATTGCCTACTGTGCATGGCCGGCTGTTTGTCTGCTCACTGGGAAATTCATTATTCTGAGGTAGGGTTAATGTTTCAACTTTTAATTACAGTCCTCAAACGGAGCACAATTTATGTCCTTGGTAGGGATACCTATACATAGGAGTAACTTTTGCATAGTTTACAATGCATGTAGGCACAACCAATCAAAAGCTGATGATGTATTAAAATCATAATATAGTCTACAGTAAAGTATGTGCTACAAAGTTATTTTAATATTATCTTAAACTTTTGATTAGGAGTACCAATATACTATAGTTATGTATAGTGCTCACACCAAATTCAAGAATTGTTTTAAACAATAAAATAGAATGTGATGCAGTTTTTTACTAATGCTTTATTTTATTGTTCTCAGATAAGTAACTATGCCAATATCATTTTTATGGCCCTATTCATCTCTATAGTTGCAACTGGCATCCTGGAAATGCAGTGGGGGAGGTGTTGGTATACATGACTAGCGGAGGAATTAGCAGTTCTGGGTTTTTGATGGTAAGAATAACTTTCTTTAGGTAAAAAAGTAAATAGCTCAATATTCCGTAACTGAACAACTTGTGTTGTTATGTTGCAATTGGGCCAAACGAAACCCAAACTCACATGTTCTCATGACAGCTTCCGTAAAGGACTCAATGTGTGATTGATGGACAGGAAAACAATGGAAGTAAATAAATAGTAAGGAAAAGAGAAATAATACAGAAATAGAAGAAAATAGATATTATTTGGTTTAAAAAAGAAATGGAGGGAAAATAAATTTTTAATATTAATATTAATATTTATATTTTAAGGATCCAAGGTTTAACATGACATTTTAGAACCTAACTCGTTTTCCAATGTTCAAAGTTTAAATAGTTTGGTTAGTAAAGTACACAAACAATAGAGAGACATATAATTTATAATGATATAATTAAATAACATAAAATTTCTTTCTTGTTCTTCTGTGTCACGGTAGGTTCTCTCAGTGGCGTAGACTCAGGTATTGTTGTTGATAGGATCAGCAAGTGATCAGCAAGATTCTTCAAAGGACCTTACCAGTGAGGATAACTTGTATAAACAAACTAAACATGAAGAACATAGCCAATTTCCCGTTATTTAGAGAAACTAAACATGAAGAACATGATACAAAATTAAATCTGTTAGAACTATTATTATTTAATTAAACCAAATAATAAAATGATGTAATTAAATTAAAGTTTTTACTAAAAACATACATCATAAAAATAAAAATTGTATAAAAATCATAAAATTATTTCTAATTTGATAAAAAATCAAATTAGAAATACTAAATCTTAAAATAACCAACTTAATTAGATGATTTAAGGGTTATAGTCATCTTATGAAAGCACTTGATAGATCCACTCTCCATGGACAATGTTGGTTTATGAATTATCGTTGAATACTTAACTCAACGCTACAAATTTAATTTGTATCTTTTAAAATGGAATAAAAAAAGTAAAATGAAAATTTAACAAAAAAAATTAATAAACTTTGACAAATTACTAATTTAGGCAAAAAAATATTACTTTATTAATTTATTTTAATTAAAAAATAAAAAATTAATCTATTGTCAAAACATAATTTTCTATAAAAAAAACTACTCACTTTGCCCTCGTTAGAATATAATCTGAGATGATAAGTCAGAGTACAGATAAGTAAAAGTATCAATTCGTGCAACCAAGAAAGTAATTGCAAAGCCCTCAGATACACGAATTCAATCCGAATCTTTATAAGTTTCAATTACGACCTTCTTGCAACACCAGAACAGACAAATAAATAAACAAAATGTAAAAATAGATTTGAATATTTTTTGCCTAGAGAGACAAGGAGGAATTGGTACAAGTCCAGTTATAAACAAAAGGAAAACACTCGATAATAATCCAACCATCACTGGGGAGCAACTAATAACAAAGTAGACAGTTTATTTTAATCGTTAAATTAAAGTTAAGAGCAAACCACTGTTTAAGTAGTAGACTATCAATTAACAATAGTAAAACACAAATAACACATGTATACCCAGATTAGAATTTTGACTTCACAAATCCCACAGAGGTCTTGGGAGAGTAGATAGTAAACTTCCATAACTAAATTACTTTTTTAAGGGGAAGCGCATGCTAAAAAAAGAATGGAGTAGTGCCTAACTTCTGTCCTTTATGCAGAGGAATTTATAAATATAACAAGGGGATTTCGCATAAAAAATTATTCAAACCAACTGTTAGAATAAAATTAAAAGAAGCAAAATTCATCGCCGTCAGAATTCATAATTCCGTTAGAAAACGATCAAAATATTTTATCACAGATTCACAGATCAAATCACAAACATCCTGCAACGTTGCAACAAACAACACAAACACAACACCAAGATAGGTTTAAAAAACACACAAGTACAGGGGAACAGAAAGAGAAAAGAAAAGAGATAGAGATGCATATCAGGTTCTGATCCAAAACCATGAAGCCAATCAATATTGTTTTTGTGCATCATCGGACAGTATTGAAGGCAATCTCCTGTAATTCAACACTATTCAGATAAAATTCTCTTCTTTCAACTATGAGAAATCATATTTTTAAGTAAAGTTAATGAGAACCAAATAAGTCCCAAATTAACTTAGAATATGAGCATCAAATCATAGGCTCAAAAATTGAGCAAAAAACTGTATACAGAAAACATCAAACATTAGGATGAAAATGAAAAAGACAAAAGTCACAAAAAGAAGGCTCGTTACTTCCCGTGTACAATCAGAAAACATTATCAGAACAATATACCGAAACACATCAAAATAATTCAAAACATAAACCATAGACGAAATATAGGAAAACAAAAAATAATAAATTGCAGAGCCAACCGGTAGAAAAATGTGAAAAAACTATACAATGTTGTTGTAATTAATCAACGACAAAGACTCATTACTGGTTGAAATGAACGAAACTACACGTAACAAAAAATAAAATTTGCCCATAAGTCCCTTTTTAACATGTTGATAGTCAGACATAGCTTTCTAGGCTGCGCAATTCCATCAAAAGTGCAGTTTAAACCGCTCAGAGCCCAGTGCGTATCATCATTCACTCAACAAAACAATATATCGTCAAAACCAAACATATAACAAAAATCTCACACACAAATGCAATAAACAATGAAGTATAGAATTTAAAACAAATAAAATGCAAAAGCCCTCAGATCTCATAGCTTAATTCCAAATCATATACAGCTTTTGTCACACGATTCGTTCACAACCTCTTGCATCCTCCCACACACGCACACATAAACACACGCACACACACATACATACACAGAGAAAGAGAGAGAGAGAGAGAGAGAGAGAGGGAGGGAAAGACACAGATCCGGACATGAACAAAACCGTGTAGCTGCTCACAATCTATGTATGCATCATTGGGCATAATAACGAGCGATTTGCTTGCAATTGAACTTTAAATTTTTACTGATTAATTATAGGTCGAAAAAAAAAAACAGACAATCAAAATAAAGAATCACAAAGAGAATACAATGCAACCGGAGGAAATACAAGTTACTCCAAACATAACCTCATAGCATACAACGAACTTGAACATTCAAATCTTCATGCGATTGTCAGAAATGGAGAAAGAAGCAAAAGACACCACAGAGTGTATAAATTCGCAATAATCAGGAAACAATGCTCAACGCATACGGTTTCAATGGCAAAACATGAGTTAGGGATGCATAATGTATAGAGCGAGGGTGAACAAAAACTGTATTAGGGTTTGAGTCGTGTGAAGAGGTTACATGAGATGTGAGCATAAATAATGGAAACTGCCGATCGGTTTCTCCCCTCTCTTTAGTGGCCTTTTAATCTTTGGGCCCATCAAAGCAGGTCTTGGGTAGGCCTCGTTATTCTCATCCATGATACTTCTTTACATTGTACTTGCCTTGCCGCACCCCTATAATTTCTTTACGTACATCCCAAACTTCCAAATTATGTTTTAAAAATTTTTCAGAACAAATTTTTTGAAATTTTCTCAATTAGAATTTTAGATTACATGAAAAAAAAATCAGAATAATAATTTTAAATAAAATTTTCAGAATATATATAATGTCTAGAATGAGATTTTTTAAACATCACACATATCAGCTAGGAGATAACCATTCAGAACCAAGCATCGTGGAGTGGATCGTTGATAGGAGGGCAAGGAATACTTCCACTGACAAATCTTTCTTGGTTCTTTGTTTCGGCTGGGTTTTCACGGAGATGTAGGTAGAAGGGATTTGCTGGATTAACAAAATGATATGGTGGTGTGTTGTTTTGGCTGGATTGAGCCATGGTTGATCAGCAGAAGCAAAGAAGGATGCGAAAGCAGGGAGAGTGATACTCACTGGGCTAATTTCCAAGTCAAGAACTTCTAGACCTGGACTAGTGGCTGGGCGAGTGATACTAGCTGGGCGAGCATGGGCCAGTGGCTAGGCGAGTGCTACTAGTTGGGCGAGTGAGTCAGAACCTAAAACTTGTATTTTTGAGTTAAATTGGGTGGTATTTTAGTTATCATAGAAGCTTTGTAATTATTATGAATGATGAGTATATGATATGAGATTGTTTATATGAGACTGAGTTGAGATTGGTTAATGCTAACCCAAGGAGGATTAGCAGTGATTGTGGTAGTGTATGCATTAAGGTAGGGATTGTCTTGACAGTTATCCTGACGCTCTAATAACCATTCAAATTTTCAAGTAGAGAGGAATGAGGTATGTGGTGAGAGGAGTAAGAGGTCCTAGCCTAGGAGTTTTTCCTTGACCATAGGTGTTAATGGACTGACCTTGTATGTGGTAGAGTTTTTGATGTGATTGGAGCTCTACCAGTTTTGACTCTTAATCTGTCGCTCTGCAAAGCATGAGATGCCACTACAAGTGCATAACTGACTAGATCCGACCTTAACGCATGTATCCAAATTCGTTGAGGTCGTAGTTTAGATATATGTGTGTGTGAATATATGCTTGTTTGTAGTTGTTAGATATATCAATATTATATGGTTTAAGAAAATTCTTTAAAAGTCATTAGCTTACCCTTCTTCTGTGTTTTTGTCTTGTGTTGTATGTTTTCCTTTTGCGGTGATCACCTATTCGGTGGGAGCAGTGGTGGATGTTGTTTTAGAGGCACCTCTGAAGGTTGATGAGCCCTCTTTTAGGTCGGAAGGAGATCTCAATGAGAAGTTGTTGTAAGTGGTTAGTTTGTATTTAGGGTTATAAATGTTTGATATGTATAATTGATATATTTATATAGTTTGATCATTTATAAGACTGTATTAATATACTTTATACATTTGTTTATTTGTTTTGAATACTAAGGTAGAATATCTTATTTTATTAGTTTTAAGCTGCTAAAATTGGGATGTTACAAAAGGAAAATAAATAATTAAACATACTTATTTTAGACAAAACTCTTGAAATTTTTTTCAACATTTCATAACATGTAAACTTTATTCTAATTATAATAGGATTTTGATATTCGGACAAAGTTTTCGTTAACAAATTTCGACAAAGTGTTTAACAAACATTTTTCTTCTCTTTCCAAATCATAATAAATTATTTTAAAAAAATATTCATCTAATTGAATGGTAACATGTGAACATTGTTAAAACTTTTTCAAAAAAAAAGTTTGTTAAAAAATATTTTTCCATTATAATATTCTTTTCCAATTTTAAGTTCTCAAATACTGAGTAGATGAAATGTAAATAAATGTACTTAATAAATATTTTAAACTTTTGATTCCTATTTGCTTCTACTCGTTTATGTAATTGTTTGAATTTAAAAAAAAAAGGGTAAAATTGAAAATGATTATGTAGACAAAAATAGTGAATCCTCACTATACTATTATTAGCTCTACCAATAGTACAGAAAAATTAATATACACAAATATATTGAAATACTACAAAAAAAATTAAGATAAATATGGTGATTTTAATACGAAAAATTGTCATAAATTGTTTTATAATAAGATAATTGTCATATTTTGTATACAAATTATAACACTTACAAATATCATTATCATGTATTATACTATTTTTCCCAACTGTGCCAATCTTTTTCTCGGCTCTCATACTTCCCTCTCATTTTATTAAAAATTTTCTTACATTTATTTTTTTATTACAAAAAACTAATAACCCCTAAAAGAAAAAAAAAAACTCAACATTTTACACTAAGTGAAACACGAAGAGCACAGTCACCTTTGAGCACATTCACCCTAAGTGAAAAAGAAAAACACTAAGACCTTTTTGAAGCTTTCACCATTGCCGCTTGGACCACAACCACCACAAGTCAGTAGCACAGCCACACCAAGTCAGGACAGCAACCACCGCCAAAGATCTTTCTGAAGCTTGTTGCAGCTACCGGAGTAGTACTCAACAAAGATCGCATTTCTCCATGGCGTCAAGTCACAAAATAATAGCAATCGCACTCTGCCCTCGCAAATCATCTTCCTCGCAACACAGTTCAAAGCTCTACCGTTCATTGTCGTAGTTCATCTTGAACCTTCCCCTGTCAAGAGCAAGAAAAAAAGGTATCCCTAAACCCTCAATATGATTCTTTGTTTATGCATTATGATTCTTTAGATGTTATTCAATGATAGCACAAGATACACACGGTTATGGTCGTCCCATGTTTTGTTGTATGAATAATGTTTTGCTCCTTCGAACACCATTTCCTGGCATTAGGCATTGATTTTCTACATTACTAATGTACCCTATGTTAGAGAGGATTGTTGCTCTACTTTTTCTAGTCACTATACTCTAGAAATCTTCAAATGTCAAAATCTCAAGGACATTATTCCAGTTTAAATAAATTTCACGCGTTATTTCACATTCAAATGTTTTGCATTCACATCATGATAAAAACTAGCGTTTAATTCATTATGGTAATAAGAACTATAAGGTTCATACACTAAAATTCAAGTGTATCTTGAAAGAATAAACATATTAATGTGGAATATAACTCCATGAAAGATAATATCTAAAAGGTATCATTGTGATACAAAATGTTGATAATGCAGAAAATCTAGCAGCATATAATAATACCCTATATATTTGTTTTATGTTTTTGGTATAATTGATCATTGGTGCATTTGTGGCTTTCTAACTTGGTCTTTATGTCTTGGTTGTAGAGCAAACGAAGCATAAACACGCACTGACAATTTTAAAATTTTTGCAATTTTTTATGCCTCAGTTATCATAATACCTGAGGCAAAATCCCCTATTTTGCCTTGGTCCACACTGACACAAGGCCTAATCCCTATCATAATTTTCAACTTTCTCGCTATTTTGAATTGTTCAATTTGAACATAAAGGCTTTTGCCTCGGTTGTCCAAGACCCTAGGCATAAACTTGTTATATGCTTCAATTCTATTTAAACTCGAGGTAGATAAGTTGGTTTAATGACAGAAAAAATATATATTTTTTAATTATTTTCTTCATTGAATGGCCTCAATTGTGTTTGAACTGAGGCAAAAAGGGATTTTATGTTCCGGTTTTCCTGTCAACTGAGGCATAAAGGGGTTTTATGCCTCGATTTTCAATTTAACTAAGGTAGAATGATGTTTTATGTCCCAGTTTTTAATTCAAGTATTTGAAATGTCAAATAAACTTAAAAAAAAAATTGGTTTAAAAGACTAAATTTAGGCATTTATAAAGACGAAGAACTAAACTGGTTCAAAGTTTTCAAGAGAGACTAATTCTAATTTTTACTGAAAGTTGAAGGATAAAAACATATTTGACCTTGTATAGTTTTATCATTAAATCTTGCTCATATGTTTTATAATAAGCTTGATTTCCTGTAAGGTTTCATAACTTCTACATTGTCACCACAATTTTTAGAGCTATACTAGTAATAATGTAATGAAATGGTTAAATTCAACTTCAACTTTCAGCCGATCATTTATGTATTCTCTACTATTAACCTTCTTAGCAGTTTAATTCGTTGACTCTCACTCCATGTAGTTTTATTTTGTTGTGGAGCATGTGATTAGGTAGATTACTACCTAAGTGCCTCAGATATGCTGCACTATCGCAGCAACTAAATTCTACATAATATTTGAAATTGTTTTACCATTTTTGTCAAAAAAGTTTATCTAAATAATTGACTCTTCGTAGTCACTTGTCATAATCTTTATAATTGGATCTATCTTATGTTTTAATTTATCTGTTTATTTATTATGTTAGACGTTATAATTCATATTATTTCCGACAATTAAATATGAAAATTTAAAGTAAATTATAGGCTTATTAAAATTATTAATGCCATTTTTCAATTATTTTTTAATAGTATGAACTTTTACGTTTTAAATTACAAATTGGTTTTTCATAGTGTACAATTTCTAATCCAAAATTGTTGATCTCTAACTTTTAACCATATTTTAATTTTTAAAATTATGATGTCTTGATTTTTCCACAATGATATGGCTCTTTTATAATAGGAGTATCTCTTTTTATTGGGTTGAATATTTAACCCTTTTATAAAATTTATTAAAGTGGTCTCACTCTCAGTAAATATACTAAATAAATAGAAAGATAGAAAGATAATGGTTGTATTTGAATAAATTTATTAGGGAAAAGATAGTAAAGTACATTTCAAAATGAGAACTTTACTTATTATAGAACAAATTGAAGAGGTTAATACTGCATATAATTATGGATGGAGGTAGTAATAAATCTTCCTATACTTATTGTGCCATTTCTTTATCACAAAAACCAAGGAATTTTGGGTTGAAGAGTTTATATATGAATTTAGTAACAAAAACAGTAATTACATGGTGAGTTCCAACGTAGAAGTGCAGGCACCTAAATAAGGAGTACGTAGAGAAAAAGAGCATAACCCCTGCATAATCACATACTCCAATCCAAAATAGTTAAAGTCGGTGGTAATTCAAATGTTGGGTTAATCTTTTTGTTCAATGCACTTTCTTCACCAAGGATAAAGTGGGGGTCGGTGCTTGGATAAGATTTTCTGAAGTCTACAGTGTAGACTTTTCAATAGGGTCATCATTAGTTGGTTGGGTCCAAAATAACAAGACTCTTCTCTCCAGGAAATCATATAACCTTAAACTGCTATAATCTCAATTAATTTCATATGACAAATAATTAAGTGTTAATAATTTTGTTAGTATTTTGAAACCGTAAAAGGAATAGTTGATAGACAGAGAAAATGCGAAGATATTAGAATGTGAAAATAATAGTGAATGTATTTTGTAACTGAAATTAGTTATATTAGATGTTGTGTTAGTCATCCATGTTCCCCGACAAGAGAGCATGGTTCAGTTTTATCATCCTTATGGCAGCAAGCTCCTTGACCATGACCTATGAGAGATTCCGCCGTTTAAACATTCAACTTGGGAGCACACAACATTCGTCGTCAAATATGATCTTAAATTTCTTGGCCTAACTCGAGTATAGTAATGGTTATAAAGAGAAAAATAACACACAATAGTAAAAAGAAAGCCTAAAATATGCGATCTCACCGACCATGGCAAGAATAATTTAAGCTCTTTTCCAGAGGACTGAAGGCATGGAGACAAAAATGCTATATTTCGAGAGAGAAGCTCCATGATACGCGGTAAAAGTATCAACATCATGACGTAAAAGTTATGACATGATACTTAAAATTTAAAAGAGTACCACCATGACATATGCTCAGCTCATTGAATGAATATGCTCCTGTTCAATGCCATATAACACAATAATGGTCTTGTTTGTAAACCATACAATTAGCCTGGATATTTCAATAATTAATTTGTCAGGATATGAACTTAAGATGAACATCACAGAATTGATACAGTGCACAAAATTAATGAATTCCTTACACATTCTGTGGTTAGAAATTAATTATGACATGTTCTGCATGATGTTTGATCTCACTAAATTAGCCGTCTGAAAAACTAACCATGGTTACGTACATATATTGGTAGGGTGACAATTTCTACAAAGATGGGAAAATTACTGGACAGACACCACTTCATCCATTTCAATGGCAACATCAGCTATAAATATGCTGCCTGAATCGCACCATCCAGCCAAAACGTCTTTCCCTGAACACTGCGATGTCACACAAACACTAATATTGGAAATGATATCTCACATGAGTAAAAGCCGTTTAAAAAAAGAAGAGAGAAAGCTACAGAAGAATATATAATCAAGCCAACATTAATGGGCTTGGCAGAACCACAAAATGCAACTAAACTAAAAAGAAAAAAGGTAAATAAAAAAAAGCAGCCATATTCTTAGTCATCATGCATGTTTATATCCATTGCTAATTTCCACGCCCCGGTTTCAATCAACCATTTTGCCCTCATATTTATTCCTTTAACACACTTCAATTATTTTAAGAGTTTAGAACCACAATCCTTGAGGAACTTCAGTTTGGAATGATTCAACAAAATAATGTCTCAATATGAAACACAATATAGTAGTTGTGAATTTTTCCTGTTCAGCAAAGAAAGATAATATGTAATAATAATGATGGTACCGGAGGTGCCTAAAGGTATTGCATCCATATAAAAAGGTAAACAAACAATGCATATCCGGTTACAGCGTATCTACATCTATATGCAATGGGTATTGCATCCATTTTCAAAGTTAGCGCCTCTTTTGATCTTTCTAGTAACAGACAATGAGGCTAGCAGAAATAAAGAGAATGAAGTTGTTATTCGTAATGGCCACGTGTCAACAAATGAAAAGAGGAAGGACGTGCGCAAAAGTGACAGAGCCCGGAAAGAGAATACAAAATGAAACGACTACGTGTAGAGGGATTATGCGGTATGAAAATCCTCTCCTCTGTTACTCTGTCTAAACTTTCCCCTGACTTTCCTATTTCCTTTCTTAATCTGACTCTATTACTCACAATCACCAACCTTCTATGCTTCAATGAAGGTATGGCATTGAAGAGGAGTGAATCATAATTTTGCGGTTAATAGACATTTGAATTTCATTGTATTGCTGGTTATACTTTGAATTGTTGAATTCTGAGAGGTTGATTGCAAAAATAAATTTCAAAGTTACCCTAACTTTGTTCCCCATTCTGGTTTATTGTTTGAGGTTACTCTTTCATTGAAATTTTATTTGTGATTGAGAGTGGCTGCTGCATTTTGTGCTTTCATTGACTTCCATGGCAGAAAAAACACCGGAATGAAGGATATGCAGGCCGAAATTCGTACCCATGCGGAGGATATTCGTCGTTTAGCGGTAACGGTGGACCAACTTCAAAAATCAATGGAGGCGAAGACTTAGGCACAAGAATCGACGATGGAAGAAATTAAAGCAGCTTTGCAACAATTGTTATTGAGTTCTGCACACAATCATGGAAGTACAGCGAACTCAGGGTCCACGATGAGGGTTTCTCCAATTACAACAATTTCACCGAGCAGAGACATTTCTTTGGGGTTTCCCGATTTCGATGGAACTTCGTCCGTGCTAGAATGGATATTCAAAGCTAATAAATTTTCAATTATCACAACACCCAGGATGCTGATCGTGTTGAAATTGCTACAATGCATTTTGAGAAGGAGGTGGTTCCTTGGTTCCAAATGCTCCAAAAAATAGATGTCGTGACTACTTAGGCAACTCTTACACGAGCTTTGGAGTCTCACTTTGGGCCTTCTCCCTTTGACTGTCCCGTGGCATTGTTTAAGTTGCATCAACAAGGTTCAGTATCACAGTATTATCTGAAGTTCATGTCATTGGCTAATAGATCTGAAGGATTAGGAGAGGCTGCCATTTTGAATTGTTTCATCAGTGGTTTGAAGGTGGATATTAAAAGGGATGTGATGGCATTATCCCCACCGACATTATTGCGTGCGGTGGCTTTGACTAAGCTTTATGAAGATAAGTATCAGCCAAATAAATCATCTCCTGTGACGCATACTTCTCGATATACTCACCCTTCTTTTGTTACATCTTCTAGTGCTGCAGTGGTAACAAGGCTCCTCAAAGCACCAGTCCTACCACAAAGTCTATGTTACCACCATTATTACCCAATCCTCCAGGACCACCTTTCAAAACTCCTAATGTTAAACGCATCAGCCCAACATAAATGCAACTCAGACGTGAAAAAGGTTTATGTTATTTTTGTGATGAAAAATTCTCATTTAATCACAAATGCCCCAACCGCCAATTATATTTCTTACAATTAGTGGAAGAGGAATTGGTGACCCCGTGGTGATGGCAGAAGCACAGCCCAATGGTTCTAAAGTCACAGGCACAAATAATCACCATTAGTCTCTTAATGCTTTAAAAGGAGGCTTAGGAGTGGGAACAATTAAATTTGTGGCGCATGTTGGTACCATGCCAATTAAAGTGTTGATTGATGGTGGAAGCTTAGACAATTTTTTGCAACCAAAAGTGGCACACTTTTTGAACATTCCAGTGGAGACAGGCCCAAGTTTTAAGGTGATGGTGGGTAATAGCGGAAGGAATGATTCAACAACTACGAGTGAACGCACAAGGTCATGTTTCACCTTATCAGTTTTTCTATTACCAATTTCGAGTGCAGATCTCATATTAGGAGCCAGATGGTTAAATACTATTGGCCCTCATTTGGCTGATTATGACTCTTTATAGATCAAGTTTCTACATCAAGGGAAATTTACTACGTTGCAAGGCGAGGCTGATACAAGTATGCAGCAAGTCCAACTACACCAGATACGAAGGATAGTGAATAAAGATGCCATTGCTGAAGTGTAGTATGCAATTGTTACAAGAGGATATTTACTCTTTTCCTTTATTGGAATTACCGCATGACATGGAACCAGACTTAGCTTTGCTATTACACACTTACAACAAGGTTTTCTCTACTCCAAGTGGCCTACCCCCTAGCAGGTCACATGTCCATTCAATTCCTTTGCTTGTCGGCTCCAACCAAGTTAAGGTGAAACCATATAGGTATTCACACAGCCAAAAAGAGGAAATAGAAAAGTTAGTGGACAGTATGTTGAAAGAAGGTATGATTCATCCTAGCACTAGTCCTTTTTCTGCTCCCATCATTTTGGTCAAGAAGAAAGACGGATCATGGAGAGTTTGCAATGATTACAGAGCCTTAAATGCTATTACAATTAAGGATAGTTTCCCTATTCCGACAGTTGATGAATTGATTGATGAACTCTATAGGGCTCGTTATTTCTCCAAGCTTGACTTAAGGTCTAGCTATCACCAAATATTGTTGAATCTAGACGATCGCCATAAAACGGTTTTTCGTACACATCAGGGTTTATATGAATGGCTATTAATGCCATTTGGACTGTCAAATGCGTAAGCGACCTTTCAAAGCATAATGAATTAGATTTTCAGCGGTTATTTGAGGAGATTTGTATTAGTTTTTTTTGACGATATCTTGGTGTATAGCACTACTTGGGCAAGTCATTTGCAACACATTGAGTTAGTGCTGAATATTCTCCAACAACATCAGTTATTCGCTAAATTCTCCAAATGCACTTTTGGAGTTCAGCAGATTGGATATCTCGGCCATATATAGTCTAGAGATGGAGTCATGATGAAAAATTACTTCGGACAATTATGATTCCAAGAGAGGAGAAATTACTTCAGACAATTATGAATGAATTTCATTCCTCTAAAATTGGGGGGCATGCAGGTATTCATCGTACTGTGGCAAGAATCAGTGCCCAGCTTTACTGGCCCAAAATGAGGGAGGACATTCGACATTTTGTACAAGAGTGTACCATATGCCAGCAAGCCAAAGCAAGTCAGTCCTTGCCTGCGGGTTTACTTCAACCACTTCCCGTACCATAACTGATTTGGGAGGATATATCAATGGATTTTATCACTTCACTTCCTTTGTCACATGGCTACTCTAACATTATGGTGGTTATAGACCGACTTTCTAAATTTGCCCATTTTATACCACTGAAACCTAGCTTTAACAGTAAGATTGTTGCAGAGACATTTATTCAGAACATTGTCAAATTATATGGGTTTCCAAAAACGATTGTCTCAGATCGAGACCGAGTGTTTATCAGTAACTTTTGGAAGCAATTATTCAAAGCTCAAGGTACCAATTTAGCCATGTCATCTGCTTATCACCCACAATAAGATGGTCAAACAGAAAATTTAAACAAAACACTGAAAATGTATTTAAGGTGTTTCGTTTTTTAGTATCCTAAAATTGGGTGGATATCTTACCGTGGGCTCAGTTTTGGTATAACTCCTCCTTTCATCAAAGTATTGCAAGGTCCCCGTATCAGGCAGTTTACGGAAAATCACCACCCGCTATATTGAGGTATGAATATAACACTAATGATGCAACCGACCTCAGAGAGTCTTTACAAGCGAGAGATGAGCTCTTAACTAAGCTTAAAGCAAAGTTGCACCAGTCACAAAATTATATGAAGTTGCAGGCTGATAAACGTCGACGAGATGTACAGTTGCAGGTGGGGGACAAGGTCTTGGTTAAATTACAACCCTATAGACAACATTCAGTAGTTTTAAGGAAGAATCAGAAGTTGAGCTTGAGGTACTTTGGACCATTTGAAATTATTGAAAAGATTGGCACTGTGGCATATAAACTTCTGCTACCAGAATCTGCTAAAATATATCATGTGTTTCATGTCTCATTGCTGAAACCATTTCGGGGGGTCATAGTCAACCATACTTTCCTTTACCGTTCACAACGAATGAATTTGGTCCAGTGATGAGGCCCCATAAAATACTGGACACTCGAATGGTAACTAAAAATGGCAAACTGGTTTCTGAAATGTTGGTCTAATGGGATTCTGCCTTAGAGCAAGATAATTCGTGGGAGCAAACCTGTGATGCTCCGACACGCCATTTGGAACGCACTTCCCGCTCCCGAAGCGGACACCGACGCGGAGGCGGAGCAGACACCTGCACGACGCGGTGTCTGGAGCTTGCTCATGGATGAGACGCGGCCATCAATTTGGACACTGCATCAGATACGCCTCCATTTATTTGGATACCGCATCAGATACGTAATTTAGGAAAAAATTTCGCGAATCCCAAATTTCAGAGTGAAAATTTCACGAGTGGAACATTTCCACGTCTATTCATGTTTAAGATATTTATTATATATTATATATGTATCAAAAAGATTGATATTTTTGAGAGAATAAAGGGAAACTAAAAAATTTTAAATTGAAAAGGAAATTAAAGGATAAAAAATATAATCTTTCTTATCTTCTATCAAAATAAAATAAAGATTAGCAACAAAAATAAAATCTATAAAATATATAAGATTTGATATTTTAAATGTTTATTTTATTTTTTTTATTATGAAATATAATTATTAGATTATATATATTTTTTATAAAATTCACTTAGTATATTTGTTTAAGATTATATATATATATATATATATATATATATATATATATATATATATATATATATATATATATATATATATATAGCCGTGTCCGTGTCTTATACTATTTTAATTTTACCGTATCTCCGTATCCGTGTTCGTGTCGTGTCCGTATCCGTATCCGTGTCTAGGCATCATAGCGCACAAATACAACAACATTATCAATCCTAAGGTGGTTGGTGCACAGAGTGAGAATAAAGGCTTTTTAGTTGAAGTAGTAAAGCATGTGGTGAAACCTATGGTGGATCTAGTAGTGAAGCTAGTGGTGGAGTTTGTGGTTCAATCTTTTATGGTGCAACCTTTTGTGGTATAACTTATTGCTCAATCACAATTTAAGTTAGGGTTGGTTAATCATGATAATAATTGGGCTTTTTTGTATTTTTGGGTCAATTTGACCTTAAAATTGTAAAAATGGGTCCATTTGATTTTTATTTGTAAAACAAGGACAAGTCGGTAGGATGCATAACGATATTACATAAGAAGTCGTCATGTATCTTGCCGATTTTTATTTTTTTATTTTTTAAAAGTAAAGTCGTCCTTTATCAAGACGATTTCAGTAATGTATAAAGTGAAGTCATAGTTCCCTATAACGACTTCACTTCAGATATTTTATTGCAAATAAAAAAAAACTTCTCTCTTTTTCAATTCCAATGAGATGGATCCACAGTGGCCAACTTAAAGGGTTAAATATGTTTTTGGTCCCTCAAGTTTCAGCGAAATTTGGAATTAGTCCCTCATCAAAACTTTTGACCAATTTAGTCCTTCATCTTTCAAACTGCGTGAATTCAATCCTTTTAACCAAATTTTGTTAAGTTTATTTGACGTTTCGAGCATATTTCATGATAGTATTTAAATTATTTACACTGTTTGACACATTTTTGCTTCAATGTTAACTTAAAGACTATCATGAAATGTGCTTGAAACATCAGATAAACGTAACAAAATTTGGTTAAAAGGACTAAATTTACGCATTTTGAAAGATGAAGGACTAAATTGGTATAAAGTTTTGATGAGGGACTAATTCCAAAATTCAGTGAAACTTGAGGGATCAAAAACATATTTAACCCCAACTTAAATGCATTTGTTGACGTTTACACTGTCAAACATTCATTGGGTCTGTGAAAAAGTTGTATTGGTTCTCAAAAAGAGCAAATTGGCCAACCGCTTCTTAGTAAAACTGCAACGTTGCAACATTTATTGCAACTTTTCAAAACTACAACTTTTGAGAAAAAAGAAAGCGAAAAGTGAAGTCGTTAGAGCACATGACGACTTCACATTTTTATATACACTGAAACCAGCACCCGTCATAACGATTTTGTTTTTTTTTTTAAAAAAAAAAAAAAAAATAAAATATATATATATATATATATATATATATATATATATATATATATATATATATATATAAAATGAGGGAAAAACTTAAAATTTTTGTAAATCAGGATTATTTTGAATGGATAATTATAAAATAGGGTAGTTAATTTTTAACTTTTTTTAAATCACAATGAAATTGTCAAGACTCATGACGATATTTAGACTGAAATCAGTAGGAGTGTGACCGATTTTTTTTTTCTTTTAAAAGAAAAATTGTCAACACTCCTATTGATTTTTATGTTTAAAAAAATATACTAAAGTCGTCACAATGAATCCTACTGATTTTAATATCAAAACCGTCATAAGTCATAACGACTTCTTTCTTGAAAATTCTTGAAAAACAACTTCATCATGTTCTATAGAAAAAAATTCAAATGATCCTATTTTATAATTATGGATTCAAAAGACCCATTTTTAACAAAAAAGAAAAAAAAAAACTGCAACAGTCACTTAACAAATCAGTTTTGTACAAATCCGTTTTGTAGAGTTCAGTGCTGACTTAAAATTATTTTGTTGTTTCATAGTTTAACTAGATTTTATTATTGTTGTATTTTGTGGATGAATTTGCTCAAAAGTATATGAGAAAGCTTTGAAGAAAAGATGGTGATATTTGTGGGATTTCAGGTTCTGATATTTGCTGCAATGGCGGGGATGAAGGTGTCGAGCATAGAATCAGTGGCGCGAGCGGTGCTTCCGAAGTTCTACGCGGAAGACGTTCACCCGGAGACGTGGCGGGTGTTCTCGTCGTGCGGGAAGCGGTGCGTGCTGACGGCGAATCCGAGAGTGATGGTGGAACCTTTCTTGAAGGAGTTTTTAGGTGCAGACGTGGTTTTGGGCACTGAGATCGGAACTTTCAAGGGAAGAGCCACTGGGTTGGTGTGCAGCCCTGGGATACTTGTCGGCAACAAGAAAGCTGAGGCTCTCCTCAACACTTTCGGAGATGAAACACCACATGTTGGACTCGGTGATAGACAAACTGATGCTCCCTTCATGGCTTTGTGCAAGGTAACATCTTCTTTCTCGACATGTCACAAGTTATCCAAGGATCTATGTTCAAAATGGGAATTTTTTTAAATAAGTGGGACAAATTTGTTTGCAATTATTTAGGATTAATATGTTTTTTTTCTCATAATTTTTACTTAAAATTGAAATTAGTTCATGTTCAAAACTTTGAATCAATTTAGTTTTTTAATTATAAAAATGTGTGAATTTAGTCATTTTAATCAAAATTTTGTAAGGTTTATTTGACGTTTCAAACATGTTTCATAATAATATTGAGTTGTTTATACTGTTCAAAAAAAATTTATTTCAATATTAACTCAAAAGTACTATGAAACACGTTTGAAACAACAAACAAATTTAATAAAATTGGGTTAAAAAAATTAAATTCAAGCATTTCTAAAATTGAAAGACTAAATTGAGTTAAAATTTTGAAGAAAGAATAATTATAATTTTTACTAAAAGTTAAAAGATAAAAATATATTTAACTGATAAATTAATTACAAAAATTCTACAAAAGTTGTCAAGCTCGTCTTAACTCCTAATTTGACTAATTCAACTGAAAGTTATAACTTATTTTGACGATTTTAGTATAGATAGTAACATTGAGTTCGTCACGACTCTTTTTGACTTTACTTTTTCATAAATTCAAATAGAAGTTGCGTCCAATGCTCACAATTTTATTTTAAAAGTCATATAAAGTCCACGAAACTTGGTCATAACAAGTAATTATTTTCATTACTTATCCATTTTCCAGGTGGCAAATTTGCCCCACTTATGTAAAAAGTGTTGAATTCAATTCAAGTTTTGATGCATTAAAAAGAAACTATTTTGCATGCATGCAGGAGGGTTACATAGTCCCACCCAAAAGTGACGTGAAATCAGTTTCTACAGACAAGCTTCCGAAGCCCATAATCTTCCACGATGGAAGACTGGTGCAGAAACCAACACCTCTCATTGCACTCCTCACCATTCTCTGGATCCCGATAGGGTTCCCCTTAGCATGTCTCCGAATCGCTGCAGGTTCCCTTCTCCCAATGCACATGGTCTACTATGCCTTCTGGGCCCTAGGAGTCCGTGTCCTTATCAAGGGCACCCCACCCCCGCAACTCACAAAATCAAACCCTAACCCTAACACTTCCGGGGTTCTCTTTATCTGCTCCCACCGTACCCTCCTCGACCCCATCTTCCTCTCCGCCGCCCTCGGCCGCCCCATCCCCGCCGTCACCTACTCCGTCTCCCGCCTCTCCGAGATAATCTCCCCCATCAAGACCGTCCGTCTCAGCCGCGACCGCGCCACCGACGCCGCCATGATAAAAAAGCTCCTCCAAGAGGGTGACCTAGCAATCTGCCCGGAAGGCACAACCTGCAGAGAGCCCTTCCTCCTCCGATTCTCCGCCCTGTTCGCCGAACTCACCGACGAGCTCGTCCCCGTGGCCATGGTGAACCGCATGAGCATGTTCCACGGCACAACGGCAAGAGGGTGGAAGGGCATGGACCCGTTTTACTTCTTCATGAACCCTAGTCCCGCTTACGAAGTCACGTTCTTGAACAAATTGCCCAAAGACTTGACTTGTGGCGCAGGGAACAAGTCCAGCCATGATGTTGCGAATTACATACAGAGGGTGATTGCATCGACATTGTCGTATGAGTGCACTGGGTTTACGAGGAAGGACAAGTACAGGGCACTTGCGGGGAATGATGGGGTTGTGGTTGACAAGGCTCATGTTGCTAAAGCTAACAAAGTCATGGGTTGCTAAATTTTAGGTTGTCGTTTTTTCTTCTATGGTTTTCTAATGTTCATCCACTTTTTTCAATTCTTGCTTTCAATGTCACGGAGAAATGAAAAAAAAATGATATTCAACACTGATATGTTTCAGAAATAAATCGAATGATGCCAAAACGTATAGAAAGAAGTTGTATATGAAGGTTTTGAATTTTGTGCCCTCTTTTTTTGTTTTATTTAAAGAAAAATTATTGTGCTCGTTTGGTGATTTTAATTTCAGTGATTTCAAAACAGGAGTTATTATTTTTTCCTAATTACACACTTTTACTCCTTTTCTATTTCTCTATCTTGATAAGATATTGTGGGATTTATGTATTTATGATTGTAATTAGTGAAACATATTAGAATCTGAATGAACAGAAAGAATCTCTATTCATTGATCAATTCAAGTTGCAATGTAAAGGAAATTAGCTTACATAATATTAGTTTTGTAGACTATGATTAACATAAGTAGTTGTAGTGCATGAAGAGATAAAATTTGTGAAAGAGTAATTAAATTGAGGCTTCACTTATTAAATGTGATTCCACAAAGTAGCAGGGAAATTAATGAAAGAAAGTAAAAAGATTGAACATGTACACTACTCTTCCATTTGCTATACAATAATATACATCTTGATCTGATATTAAATGTATGAAGTACCTGTGATCTCTTCTCCCTTCTGGGAAGAATAATTATATTCTAGCAAGTTTGTAGAATCACATGATGTTCTTGCTTTAACCATTACTAATTAAGTTGCTCACTATACATAAGAATAAGCTAATTAAGAAATACAAAAGAAAAAAATGGATTGTAGAAAAGTGAGATGGCAGAGAGTAGCAGGTATGATATTCTGAATAGAATATTGGGTTTCAAGAGTCTTCAGAAAATATTCTGAATATGAAATCACGAAAACGCCTTGAATATTGTCTGGGATCAACGGCTGATATTGAGGTTGGATCATAGTGAATGGACTTGTAGGCATGTTCAAGCTTCTTGCTAATATCATAATCTTGAAGTATGTCTATGATACCAAAAAACAAAACCACTTCGTAGAACTCTCCTATTGGATCTCCTACAAGTTGTAATTCACAATCATTTCTTCTCACTGTTCTTTCAACCCTTGCTGGCATGTTCACACCCAATTTGATACTTGCCCATCTGAAACATAAATTACAACATGTATTACCCAACAACATGAATCACATTACAACTCAGCATTCAAATTTTGAAAAGATGAAAAAATGAAAGGGAAAGATTGTGAATTCGATCCTGCTAACAATTTGAAAAAATAAAACTGGTTTGGAAAGTTTAAAAGGGAGAGTAAGAAAGATCCTAAGTTCAACTTTTCTAAAAAAAATTAACAACTAACATTTATTGAGAAAAAAAAAAGAAAAATTTGAAAAGATATGTGACCTGGTGGGATCTAGGAGAAGTAGATCCATGTCTGCTCTTGAAGTACATGGAGTTCCTTCACATTCTGAATCTGGAACAACACACAAGTTAAACAATTTTTTCATTTTTCAATTTTGAAAAAAAATTAAATATCTTGGAGAAAATTGAAATAGTTCATTTTTAAAGTTTTGATCCAATTTAGTCCTCTAACTTGAGAAATATGTATATTTAGTCCTTTTAACCAAATTTTTTAAGTTTATTTGACATTTCAAATGTATTTCATGATAGCATTTGATTTGTTTACATCTTTTTTAGTTAATATTGAAGTAAAAATATGTCAAATGTTATCATGAAACACGTTTGAAACGTTAAATAAAATTAACAAAATTTGGTTAAAATGGTTAAATCAACGTATTGATAATTAAATATGAGAGACTAAATTAATCCAAAGTTTCATAGAAAAACAAATTTCAATTTTTACTAAAAATTAAGAGATAAAAAACATATTTAAGTCTTTGAATAATGCTGTGTAGGTATGTCAATAAGGAGTTTAGGTGCAGTAGTACCAGCAGGAGTGTGAGATTCTGAAGAAATAATTTCCCCATTTTCTGATATATCTTTGAAATGAATACCAACCAAAAGACTGTAGTCCATAATTCCCTCCTGTTCCAGAAGCTCACAGTCCCTATCAATTTGCCTGAGATAACAAATATATATAGTTTCTGTGCTTATTTTTTCTGTTGAGGTGTTAGAAAAGAATTCAACTTTAACAAGGTAGACACAACATCTCAGATACAACACAATGTGCCAAAACCTTTCATCACCTGCAAAATTCTTGAAACCAAGATTTTTGTAGTCGAAATATGAAATTTAGATCAAGATCTTTGAGGATGGTTGTTTCACTAATCTCAGACTCAGGCTTAATTGTTATTCGCCCAAGTGATGAACCCTTTAAATCAAAGCGTCTATGGATGGTATACTCAGAGCAGAAAAGATTTCCCATTATGATAAATCGAACCTGCAAATCCCAAAACGCACTATAAAGATTCTTCAAGTTCATAATTTTCATAATTTTCTATGTATAATCAATCCAATAAGCACTTATACCTTCTTCTGAGTTGCTCCTTTTAACTTAACACAATGCACACCATAAAATTTTGTCCATTTCTTTTTCTATGATGCGTGAAAGGAAAATATCAACACACTTTATCTCTATCTAGACAGAAGACAACATTGTTTTCTTTCTTCTAACTAAACATAACTTTATTAAGAAAAAATCTTGAATTTATAACAAAGTTGTTCTCATAATCAAACATAAATCTATCATATTTTCCTATGTGTAATCCAAGAGAAGCATTTTTTATACCTTCTTCTGAGCTGTTCCTGTTAACTTAACACAATGCAGACCATAAAATTTTGTGACGAGAGCATTTTCAAATGCTCGAAAATGATTGTAATAAGCTGGAAGCATTCTTAAAAGGGCCTGCATCATAAGCATACATGGCCAAATATAAGTTAGAAGGTCCCAGAAAAAAATTGAAGTTAGATGATACACCACTCACTTTTGCCTCAGCTTTCTTCATTGTTTTTATCATGTAACGATCATCATTGGTGAGGTAAAAGAAGCTACCACTTTTACCAGGAGAGGAAAGTTCACGGAGAGCCTCATTTCCACATATAGATATCATGTAATCAGCTGCATCCACCTTGAATAGTTTCCTTAGAGTTCTGCAAGAACACAGATTCACGTGGTCGTAAATTTCAAGTCTAACTTAACCTTATAAAAACAATCGCTTACCTAAAGACTACCGGACAATAATCCTTCCATTTGAACTCAGATGTTGGGTGTGGTGGAGTGTATTTAGAACCTTCTGGGGGAAATCTTGTCCACACTTTCTCCTTGGGGTCAAAAGCTGAAGGCTTTAGATCCAGTGATGCTGAGGGAGCTGGTCTTCCAACAGAATGCCTATGCAATAAGTCAAACAAATTCAATATTATTGTTTTCTTTTACACTTGATGCCACACTAAAATTTGAAAAATTGGATCTAATGTTGTGACTATGTATGTACCTGATTCCCAGCTGCAAATTGAGCATAAGCTCATAATTCTTATGTCCTTTGCATATGATTTCCCCCTGCCTCTTTGATTTGGTGGGTGCTCTGAGGGTTTGAAGCTGATTACTCCCTCTTGAAATAGCACCATCCAACTGCATGGCCATGAGTTCATCATCCAAACCAACACCCCCAGGTGGGGTCTTGGTCCCACTGAAATCACCCTCTGCACCACCCCACAACTGCATTCTATCACTTGGCTTCTCCACTCCCACACTCACCCTCCCATCTATGGACATTCTCCTTGGCTTACCACCATCACACCCCCCCTTTGAAGACCTCCACACTGCAAGCCTCTTCTGTGATGGCAACACTGAAACCTTCTCCCCTGGACATATCTCACACTTCCCCAACTCCTCAAACACCTCCTGTGGGTCCCACTCTAGGCTACCCTCCTCCAATGACCCTGCTGGATAAAATGCCCCACTCTGATCCCTTGGATCCTTGCTCCAATTCCCCACATAAAAACTCCCATCACTCCATATATACCTCCCATTCCCCTTTGGCAACCCATCTTCCCAACACCCATCATACCTATTCCCATCTTCACCCCAACAAAATGACCCTTTCCCACAAATGTTCCCATTCTTCCACTCCCCTATGTAATACCTCCCATCCCCCCACTCATACCTCCCTTGCCCCTCCTGCATCCCCCTCCTCCATTCTCCCTCGTACGTATCTCCATTCACAAATTTCTTCACACCATTCCCGTGTTTCAAATTCATCACCCACTGCCCCTTGTAAACGTCGCCGTTTGACCCCGTGTACGTCCCCGTTCCGTCCATGTACCCGCTCTTGAACTCCCCTTCGTAATGTGGCCCGTTCGGCCAACTGAACCTCCCCTTCCCGTTCGTTTTCCCTCTGAACCACTCTCCCACGTACACGCACCCATCACTCCACACGTACTTCCCCTTCCCGTGCGGAAAATTATCTGCCCAATCTCCCTTGTAGTAATCCCCGTTCGACAGAACCTTCTCCGCATGATACAGTTCATGTCCCTCTCTCCCGTTTCCACCATCCTTGTTCCCCTGATCTTCATCCTCCGCATGGGCCATGTACGTTGACCCGAATATGCTGTTCGCACGCTTCTTCGCCACCGCCTGTGTTTTTCTCACCGTCGCCTCCCATGCCTTCATTACACTACTATCTCTGCCGATCATCGTGCTTCTCTTCCTTCTCCCTCAAAAATCTTAACTTTTAACCTTCTCAAACACCACCTTTCTTCTCATGTTTTTTCTGTTCCAACCCGATACCAACTTGCATTAAAGTTCTTGGTGGGTCGTCAAGGTTCTAACTCTTTTTTTCTTTCCTGTTGGGTCATTTTTCACGTTCACTGCTCCGTGGTGGATGAAACAGCTATGGCAGAGAGAGTTCGGTAGAGGAGCCGTTCCTTAATTTGGTCGATTTTGATATTCATGAAACGAAAGCGTGAAAAATTATTCATCAGAGGTGCAGCGTTTTCCTCCCATGTTTGATCTCCTACAACCTCTAAGAACCGCGACATGGGACATGTACTAAATCAGGGGGTTTGTTAACTATTATTAGCTTCTCGATAAATTTTCGTTTAGCGTTCATATATTCTACGCGCAGTCACTGTTCTACTCTACTCACACTCTAACTCGTTTCCCCATTTTGAAACATAATTAACCTTAAATATAATTTATTAGAGTCTCACCATCCTCAACACCTCTTCAAGATTTCTTGATTTTTGTTACGATTAACATTAAATTAGATGATGTTTAAGTTCCGTTTTATCGATGGAAAATTTGGATGGAAAAAGAAGAAAGAATTTAAATGAATTACATTATTTATTTATCTATGATTCAATAGACAATCCATAAATTGTGGTGATATGGGATATATATTTAAATGAAATTTATAACTGATATATATTATTAATTAAAGTAATAATAATATTGCATTAGAAGAGAGGTTATAAGTTATAAGTTAAAAATTGGAGATTGGTTTTTAGTGTTTGCAAATTTGTGGTGGGAATTTGAAGCTTGAAAATGTTAATATTAGGATATCGACTAATTTTTTGTTGTAGGTAGTGCACAAAAGGAAGATCGAGTGTTTAATAGGTAATGCAAGTAGAGAAAGCAACTAAAATTTATGAAATAAAATAAAATAATTTACAAATGAATTAGGTGATGCAGTATATGATGAATCAATAAGGATTGAAAATGAGATACACCAACCAATCATATTTTGTATTTTCGTCCCGAAATTAGTGTTCAAAGGATACAAGTTTTTTAACTTTACCATTTCTATAGGGAAATGAGAGAGTGACAAATGAATATATAGCTCAATACTAAATAGAATGTGGAGATATGACATTTTACAAAAATCTGAAAGTGGAGTATTTTATGAGTTTATTACAAAAATATCTTTTACTTGATCTACCAATTTGCCACCAAATTTAATTTATAAGCTTAATTGGAAAGAATTTTTGGTCAGCAAACTCTTAGACAACAAAACTCGAATAAGTCTAATTGATTTGATGAATATTTATAATAGTCAGAATATTGATGATTATCTAATAATTCAATAGTTAAATAATTAAAATCTAGATGTTATATTCAAATCATTGAACACTTTTTTTTATGAGCAAATCATTGAACTTGAGTTGGTTGGTATGACTATAACAAGGTTACGCTTTTTTATAAGAAATAAATTAGCAAATTTACCCTTAAGAGATATGGCTCCATTGACAAGTAAAATTGGAAGAATTGAATAAATAATCTTTGAGAAAGAGAGATATAGAAAATTTATAAACCAATGAGAAAAATAACATACCTAGGAACTTCAATTAATAATAAAGAATTAAATGAAATGGATGAGAACAAGATGTGCTCTATGAAAGCAATGATGTAAATATTTCATATAAAATAGGACTTTTTATATGTTTGCAAATTGTTACAACATGTCAAAGATAAAATGATAAATCAAATAAATAGTTGTGATGTGACAAAAACATATAATTTTTTTTTTATATTTTGTTAAAGGATATAAACAAATTAAATTGAGGGATAACCATAAGTTACCGTATTTAGAACAAAGAAGGAGGAGGAAATATTATAAGTATCATAATATTTATGCTCATTAGACTAATAATTGTATTCATATCAGGAACGTGTTGAATAAGGAAGATTAAGGTTGAAGAAAGTCAAAGAAAATGAATACAAATTCATACCAAACCCATCTCTTATGATGGTGGGTAATGTTCGGGGTATTAAATTCATTCCAATCATGATGATTGATGTTACTAAAGATACTAAAAATGTAAGGTTTAAATGTTTTTTCTTTAGGAAAATTTGGAGTAAAAAAGCGAAGAATTTGATTAAGTTAAAAGGAAAATTTTTTGAAAGTCAATGAATCCTTGAGGGATTTTTTAAAATTTAAGAAGGAAGGTGATGAAGATGTTTCATTGTGCCTAAGGTGTAGTGTGGTGTTATATCAATCAGAAGCAAATACTTTTGAGTTTGGAAAGAATAAAAAGTTGATGAATCATCAACAAAATTACAATTTCAAGGGTAAGCAAACAATTCAAATGTTAATTAGGGGTGATATAGGAAGTTTCAAAAAACTTGTGACTTATGAAAAAGTTCCAATTGAATAATGGGTAAAGAAAAGTGACTATCATCAACCTTATAAGAAAATGAGAAATTGAGGAGTGTTTAATTGATTGTCATGTGTGGGAAAGGAAGTCCTTTTGTTACTAAATTTTAAAGCACTCTATGAACTAGGACATCATGGTTGAGAAATAATACGATATATTATTAATTAAAGTAATAATATTGTATTAGAAGAGAGGTTATAAGTTATAAGTTAAAAATTAGAGAGATTAGTTTTAGGTTTTACATATTTGTTAATGTGTAAGAGATTTCTATTATGAATGTGGTAGGAATTTGAAGCTTCAAAATGTTAATATTAGGATATCGGGTAATTTTTTTGTTGTAGAAAGTGCACAAGAGGAAGATCAAGAGTTGCATAAAATGAGAAACTATTTGAGAAAGGGTTTAGTGGGTAATGTTTAGATTATGCATCCAATCCATATTAACAATTAATAATTAAAGAGCAAATGTAACACGTAGGGGTAATGAGTTGGCCCATGGAAACGTGGAAGCAGAATTGGTTGTAACAGAAACATATGTGGCATAAGCTTAGCCACCTTTGGAATTGAGGAGAACAAAAAGAATTAGGAAGAAGAGTATTTATCTATAAGACTTTGAGGAGTAAGAGGCATGTTGTTGGCATCAACCTTCCTCCCATGATTTTTCTTTGTTCTTATTCGTTCCTCTTCTTTTTAAGTGTGACTGCAGAGACATGATTTTGTTTTGGAGTTTGCTTTTCTGTTATGTCGCGTTGGAGTATTATTTTTTCCGCTTCAATCACTTACATTTTACGCTTTAATCGTACCGTAACCAAATGAAAGAATCATTTGATGAAATTTGTGATACCATTGATGAGATGTTTGTTTTAGTCCATAAATGGATTTTATCAATTCACAAATCATATTCTTTAGGTCTCCTGACACAATTTTTTTGTTGCACCATATAAATTGTCTCGTCACTGTTGCCATTGAGAAGCATCGTCTTGACATCCATTTGATGAAGCTCCAAATCATAATGTGCAACAAGAGCCATGATTGTTCTAAAATTGTCTTTCAATGAAACTTGTGAGAAAGTCTTTTTAAACTAGGCTTTCACCCAATCCAAAGCTCATGAGGTGTTGTAACAGGTTCCTTTGTTGGCACTCTATTTAAAATGTAAGTTGCATTCTTTAATGTCTCTCCCCATAGTGACTCTGGCAAGGTATAATGATAAATCATACTCCTTACCATATCCTAAAGAGTCATGTTTTGCCTTTCAGTCACACCATTCATTCATGTTGGGTGAACTCGACATGGTGTATTGTGGGACGATTCCACATTCTTCTAGATACTTGGCAAAAGGCCCTGGACGTTGTTCACCTAATTAGTCATTTCCGTCATAGAATTTACCACCACGATCAGACCTGACATTCTTAATCCTTTTGTTGAGTTAATTCTCAACTTTAGCCTTAAATGATTTGAATACGTCTAGAGATTGAGATTTTTCATGTATAAGCTATAATTATGCATACCTAGAGTAATCGCCTATGAATGATATAAAATATTGTTGACCATTCAATGAAGGTGTAGTGAATGGCCCACAAAAAATAATATATATATATATATATATATATATATATTCAAATAATGTTTTAACCTATCTCAAGACACCTAATGCATTATCTATCAAGTCTTTGAAGAATAATATTAATTATTAGGGATATCTTATTGTAATGATCAAACATTGATAATAAAGCATATGAAACAGCAAACCTATCTTTAGATTAATTTATCATTGACAACCAAAATGTTATAATTATAACATGTTTACCATCACATATCTGTATGCAATCCAACCAAACATATTTTGTATCTTCGTTCCCAAGTGTTCAAATATATAAAAATTTCTAGTATAGTATAGGAAAATGAGAGAGTACACAAATGAGTGTATAGCTCAATATTAAATATAACGTGGAGATATAACATTTAACAAAAATATACGGGTGAAGTATTTATGAGTTCGTCAACATTTTTTTTTTTACTTGGTTTACCAATTTACAACCAAATTTCATACTTGAGCTTAATTGGAAAGAAATTTTGGTCAGTAAATTTTTAGACAAGAAACTCGAGTAAGTTTAATTGATTTGATGAATATTTATAACAGTCAGAATATCGATTATTATCTAATTTGATTTATATAAGTAAAATGTAAATGTTATACTCAATTCACTTAACATGAGTTGGTTGGCATGGCTGCAACAAGGTTACACTTTTTTATAAGAAAGAAATTGGTAAATTTACCTTCAAGAGATGTGACTCAATTGATGAATAAAATTGAAAGAATTGAACAAATAATGTTTGAGAATATAGAAAAATTTATAAACCAGTAAGAAAAATAACATAACTAGCTACGAACTTCAATTAATAATAAAAAGAATTGAATGAAATGGACTAGAATAATATCCGCTCTATGAAAGCAATAATGTAAATATTGCATATAAAGTAGAACTTTTTTTTATGTTTGCAAATTTTTACAACATGTCAAAGATAAACATAAATCAAACATTTTTTTGTTAAAATTTGTAACTTTCTATTATCAACCTAATTAAAGAATCACAATCCTTACAAAAAATAATTCAAGACTTCAAGTAAGATAATAAGTCTCATAACAAACTTATCCAATATAATTTAGACATAAAAAGAAAATTATAACATAATATGTTCATACCATAAGTATAAAAGTGAGTTTCAAAATTAGATATTGAATCTAGAGATCTAGATAAAACATGTGGTAACGGGTATTTTAATACATGTTTATAAATAGATTGGGTGTGGGTATCATATATCTGCGAGTATTTATTATCTACAGGTAACGGGTATTTTAATACATGTTTATAAATGGATCGGGTGTGGGTATCATACTATCTATACCTGTAGATATATGTTACCCACAAAAAATTTAAAGCAAAATTTAATTTACATTTTATTAAGTTAATTTTAATTAAAATTAAAATTTAATGTATATTTTATTAGATTAAATTAAATTAAAATTAAAATTTAATTTATATTTTACTTTATATTTTTTTGTAATTTTACTTAAATTTTATTTTAAAAATTTATAATTTTTTGAAATGTTCGTAGTATCCACGAGTAGTCGCGAATTTTAAAAGATTTGCGAAAAACGTATAAGAAACAAATGGATCTTCTTTAACACAATTGAATTGGGTTGGATTGAATGTCCAATTCGTTGTCATCTCTAATCCAATCACTTGTACTAAACTCATAACTTAATCCATATAAAAATAGGTTAGTTTAAGTTTGGTCTAATCATAAATAATATCTAACACAATTAATTTAAAATGAGTTGGATTAAATCGATCTGGTTGGTTGGTCTAATAATCTGACTCAATGATTACTATAAAGTCATATCTTATTTATTTAAGTTATCTTATTTATTTAAGTCTAGTTTCATAACAAAAAATTTAATGTTTGTTATCTTTTGAAATTCAAGTAATTAACTTTCATTTTATTAATTAAGAGTATTAGTTTGCATTTTGAATAATAAAATATTAGTAAATATTATTTAATATATTAATTAATTTTACTTCTAGTTTAAAACATATATTTATTAATATTATATACATTATTTTCAAAAATGATTTAGTTTCTTGTTCAGAATTTTCTATATAATAAATATATAATTCTACAATTTATTAACTTTAATCTAATTTTATTATAAATAAAAATAAAATATTACTATTATTAATTATTCAAAATAAATTTAACCTATATTTATAATTCATCTCTTAAGTAAAATTACAAAACTTTTAGTTTAATGGTCTATTTACTTAGGTTAAAGGTCCAACTTCCATATAAAAGTATTTAAAACATTAACATGTTATAGTTAGTACGTACGCGATTTTTAAAAGTTATAATATTTTTATTATATTAATTTGAGTTTATAAAAATATAATTATATACGAGTTATATAAAAGTTATATATTATATCTGTGAAAAGAGAGACACAAAGAGAGTGTGCAAACTATGATTTATTTTTTTTTTAAGAAAAAACACTGTCGTACTTATACTGTAGAATACACTTGTTTGGAATTTTTTTCAGGTGATTAAGAATTTCATAAAACTTTTCTGTAACATCTACTATTTATTGTCACTATGTTCTTTGATTAGTTCTTAACTATATCAGATAGAAAAATTATATTCAGTATGGTATAATCTCCCTTAATCCAAGAATGAAGTAAAGAACCTAGTAATTTTTTTCTAAATTAGAAACATAATGTTTAAAGATCTATAGGATCATGTAATGCTAAGTTGAGATACAATTGATCAAGATATACAACTGTGTATGTACGGGTTGGGTTAGATCGACCTAATGGAACATGTTGAATTAAAACCTAACTTCTTTGTTAAATTCAAATAATTAAAATTAAAAACTAATTTATAATTAATATAAAATATTTAAAATTAATTTATTACTTAAAATATTTCAGAAATTCGTGTAGATTGAAAATTAAACTATACACCATGAGTCAAATTGAAACATCTAAAAATGAAACAATAAAGAATGATTAATGACTAGATAAATTCGAAAAATAAACTAATAGATGTCCACATTAATTTTTCTTGTATTTTGCAATAAAGAACTAGATAAATTTAGTTTTGTGTAGAGGGAATGATTAATGAATAAGATGATTTTGTGACCCTTATAACAAAACCAAATTGTCTAGACCAGTCTCATATGAAGTATGCGAAAATACATATTTAGTTACAACGACGACAAGAATTTCATAGAAATAGCATGCGTTGTCTGAATCAGGTGCCAAGTGATGATACATAAAATCTCAAACATGTCTAAACAAAGGAGTAAATGTGAAAAGATGAAAAATTTCCAAACCAAAGAGAGAATGCTTAAAGGCCTAAACCAACAGTGCGACCATCTCTTCGTCGAAGACCTGCAGTATATTGTTTCTCAAGATCAATCTGAAGTTCCTTCTGCTTCTCAGCACGGAGAATATCGTTACTGCTTTGGTTGTTGCTATTCTGCTCTACTTTTGCTTCGCCTTTCATACCCTACAATTTGCCATAGGCAAGAGCACAACCTTAGACTCAAACTGAGTTAGTAGCTGAACAAACTCCAATGGACTGAATCATTCAAAGTAACATTCATTCGCCTTCATGCAATTTTTGGGTCTAAATAAACACTTACCATGAGTTTGTTGAATTTCTCTTGCCGGTCACGGTCAGAAAACATAGCTGTATCCCAACGATGGCCAGACTACAATATTTGGCGAGAGCATTCATAAAGCAATGATTGCATTGTCAGTACCAAATTATCCAAAATGTAAAAATTACCCATGTCATAAAACAGGAACACGCACAATAACAAAATCATGAACATATCGCGGAGAGGTCACTCTCTACATCACTACTCAGTTACTTATTACGTACAAACTCAACCAAAGGTACAGTTTTGAGCAATATGTAATCTTATATTTTTATGAACAATTATCGATAGGTATGCGACATTTCAGGTCAATGCTACAGGACCACTTGAAGCAACAAATCCCAACATTTGCACTCATTAATAGAACATAAGACAGCGTTAATTCATTAATAGTTCAAGTTTGGGTCAACGAGACATGCCATTTGGCACAAAAGAACATGTGTTGCATTTGAAATACAATGTTTCAAAATAAGACGGGTTAGGCTCCCATAGTGTTTGGCTTGTGTTTTTGGAATAAGTAGCTCTACTGTTAGATAAAACTGGTGATCTCATGCTTTGCAAATCTCGACTTCTCGGACCACTGCCTCGCATCTTGTTGGGACACTGCCTTACATCTTCATTGACTACCACTACGTCATGCTTCACGATCTAGGCTTTGCACAACAGTGTCTTCTTGAATCGCCACTGCCTAGTGTTTCTTCAAAGAGGTGAGCTTCTGTCTTTTAGTTTCATTCCTATGCTCTTTCATTTTGTTAGTCTTTTCCAAGTCTAGATCTGTTTTGATCTTTTTCGTTTCTTCTTTATGTTGGTTTTGTCTATTCCTTGGTTATGTTCTGTTTTTAAAGCTTTTTTTTTTCCTTTTCATTTAATGTTTAGTTGTAGAAAGTTTAAAATGTCTGAAAGTGGAACTGGTTCAATGAAGAAAAGAAGAAAAGAAGAAAAGGTAAGGAACTATAAATGAAGAAAAGAAGGTTGAATAGATGTAACGGGCTTAGACCTATCTCTTTATACTTTTCTATTTATAAATCCATAACCCTATGTGCTCAATACACATTATCCATCTTATGTTTCTCTCTCTTATATTTCAACATGGTATAAAAGTCATGGATCAGAGTCTATCCTAACGAAATTTGTTATTTGTTATCTCACCTGTTATGATGCCGTTATTGAACCACCCATTAATGTCTAGTCTCACGCTTGAGATGCATATGCCTTGATGTGAGGGGTGTGTTGGAGATCCCACATCAACTAGAGATAAGACGAGTTTACATTACATAAGTGTGAACCTCACCTTACAAGCCTCAACAATACCAAACTCCTACCTAATCAGGGAGAGTCTTTCTCATATCCTGAGAAATACAAAAGATTAGTTGGAAAATTGAACTATCTTACTATTACTCGTCCTAACATTTCCTTTGCAATCAATGTGGTGAGTCAATTTCCCAATTCCCCGTGTCTTTCCGCTGCAGGTAACTTGATTTCTTGGAAGAGTAAGAAACAAAAGTGTTGTGGTAAAATCTAGTGCAAAAAGCAGAATATAGAGCTATGGCCCCAGCCACTTGTGAACTTGTTACAATTAGTTAAAGAATCGGAATATGGATATGTCACTTAAATGATACTTGTATGTGACAATCAAATTGTTCTTCAGATTAGCTCTAACCCTGTCTTTCATGAAAAGACCAAGCACATTGAGATTGACTATCATTTTATTCGAGAAAAAATTATATCTAGAGACAAAGAATGAGTTTGTTAACTCAAGTAATCAATTAAAAAATATTTTCACTAAGTATTTATGAGCACCTAGAATTGATTATATTTATAACAAACTTGGTACATACGATTTATACGCACTAGCTTGAGAGGAAGAGTTAGTTGTAATGGGCTTAGGCCTATCTCTTTATATTTTTCTATTTATAAATGCATAACTCTATGTGCTCAATACGCATTAGGGTTCATCCTATGCTTCTCTTTCTTTTATTTCGACAAATAGCATTGAATATTTTGATTCTGAAAGAGTTAAAGTGTGGATACAAATACCATTTAAAGTAGCAATAGTAAGCTTAAAAATAAAGGAAACGAAAAATCTAGTGAAAGTGTTCAAGCTCCATTAAATCAATTGTGAAAAAAAGGAGACAAATAAAGTTGAAGCTCAAGCTGCTCAATTTTCCAACACAAGTGTCATTCCATTCAATGTAATTAGAAATCCAGCTTCTACAAAAATGTGAGAGACGATTGGAGACACTTTTGGCTATAAACTTCCCTCTTATTATGACTTGAGACCGGAAAATATGAAAAAATATCTAAGAGAGTTCTATTCTATGATCTCTTAGTTGTTTCATTCAACTACATGGATTCTTACGTTAGTAGAAAAACCAAAAAGATATTGTGATCTAGACATAGGAGTCAGATATGTAATACCAAAGATGAGATAACCTAGTCTACCCCTTTCCCATAAGTTAAGCAATTCTAACAACACCCTCAAGTTGGAGCATACAGATAGTATGTACCATTTGATCCGAAATTTGGTAACTAAAAATCCCACCTAAGGTTTTTTTTATTCGGAGATGTGTCAAAAACTGGATTTGAAGAAGGGGAAGTGTTACAAACAAATTAGCCTTTTGGCTTCAACCTAGATGAGGCTGAAGGTACAATCCTTCCGATCACCTTCCTCCTTAGGGCAAGCTAACCCAGGACTATGCAGAGAACATCGATGATGGTCAGATAAGGGTGACCTGGTTAGTTAATTGGCCAAATTAGAACGAGTGGTGTAAAATTAGTTGTGGGAGGTCATGCAAAGTAGTTAAGTGTATGTGAAAAAAGGGGAGCACACAATTTGTCCCTTCTTAGTTATTTAATCATTATCACTTAAAAAACTTATGTTTTGTAATTGCATAAATCTATCTAATTGGTTTGGTTTGAATTTATATAGTATAGTAGTCATGCACTACTTAGTTATTTTAGAATTATGGATTTATTGTTTACTACTTTGACTAATTATGGTGTTTAATTGTTGAATTGGTATGGTATTTACATGTGGTATATTTTTCTCTTCATGCTAAGTAAACTCTTAAAATCTATGTAGACTCTCGAGTTAGAAAACCATAACCCTAACAGAATTGTGTTTTAAAATTGGTCATCATTAACTGAACAATTTCAACCTCTCATCTCAACCATCTAAATTGCAAAGCACTAGTTCCTAGGAAACAAAAACCTAGAAATGTGAATTATACTAATTCAGTTCATTTCAACTTCATGATCATTCCTCAAGTATATTAATCCGAAAGAAAAGTTACTGTCTTATATACCATTCTGTTTGCAAAAGGAAAGAACACATCCAAAAAACGAAAGATGCAAAATACCTCTTCGGTTGGTGTACTCTTCTTGCTGCCCCACAACAGTTTCTTCTTTTGGTCAGTAGTCAAGCAACCAGCACCAACTAAGTTCCTATTAACTGTTATGCACCAAAATTTCAAAATGAATACAACATGCATGTGATCTATAATCAAGTTCCTATTTCAGACTGTAAATTTCTAGATGCTTGGCTAATATTATTTTATGGTTGATGACGTGGACTCAAATCATTAGCAGAGAGAGAAAACCCACTCCATAATGAAAATAAATCTGCGGACTTAAGGGCAGATATCCACGGCATATACATCTAAACCCGCATCAGTTCACCTTAAGCATATGTGAAAGTTGAAATTGTGAACTTTAAATCTATCAAACTCCAATCAATCATATAGAAAAGCACACGTATGTCCATAACCCAAAAGTAGGGAAATTTTCAGGATAACTAGTGCATACCTAATTCAGCAGCTCTCATGGCTGCAATTTTTGCAGCATCTAGATCATTGTCACCATCAAAGCCACTGGACTTAGCAGCCAATGAATCTGCCTTGCTCTCGTGAGAAAGCTTTGAACTTGAAGTTTTACTTTCATGGGCTTCAGTACCTGAAATGAAGCAACACAGTAAGTTCATATAATGGAACATATATAAAAAAAATCAGTACAAAAAGTATGCAAACAATACCATCTTTTCTATTATTTTCATCCCTGTCAGTATCAAACAACTTTAGTTTCTTTCCGGAAGTTTCTTTATCTTCAATAGCACACTGCTCGCCTTCTTTTCTAGTTTTCCAGTCTTTTCCCTTCCCAACCTCAGTGTCATGTTTTCGTTTATCTTTCCATGGAATGTTTTGATCATTTGACTCCTTCTCTTTTAGACTGAATTTACCATTGTCTCTGTGTGGGCTTGAGTCCTCTCTTTGGTTCCTAGCCTCTGAATGGTCATTTCTGTTGTAGTCCCCTGAGCTTCTGCGCAATTCTCTTCTTTCATTTCGTCCATCCCAGTCCAATGAAAGTCCATCCCTCTCCACCTCATCATGCTTCTTGCTAGATGCAGATTTTTCATAAGAATCAATCTCTTTATACTTTTTATGATCCAAGTATGTTTCTCTTCGTTTTTCTTTGCTTCTATGATCAGGCCTGTCATATTTGTCATGTGAATACTTGTCTACACTGCGATGGTAGTTTTTTGACCTGATATCACTCTCTTCTCTCAGACGATCATCCCTTGACTCATGTCCAGAACGAGAGATTAGCCTCTCACGATATCTATCTTCGTTTGCATATTTGTCACGCCGAGAGTGACCATGGGAACTCTTGGATGACTGTCTATCAGGATTTCTAAGAGAGTCACTGCTTCTGCCGTAGTGATTCCTTCCATATTGTTGGTCCTGTTCCCGGTCATCATACTTCCTTGAATAATGGTGAGAGACTCTTGAGGAATTTTCTCTCACTGGATTTGGACTTGAGCTATGTCCATGCCTAGGATTATCTGCATATAAAGAGCATAAATTTACTTATTGAAGTCACAGACTATGTTTAGTTCAGCAATGAATTTTACAACACTAAGATCAGTATTGCAATGGAATATATTATGCAAAACACTTTTATGGAGATGCTTCCAGAAAAAATAGTTAATGGTGGATTGCAGCACAGGGTCAATGATATTAGAACATACCCAAAAGCGAACAGCTTAAAAAAACAATAAGTAATGCCATAATGTGTAATGAATGGTTCTCGATGCATGAGGCAAGAACAAGTGACAGAATGTTTGTTTTCTTGTTCCGTAGTATTTCATGCATGTTTTACTCAAGAAACCACTCAGTTTCTGCGTAACTGAAGGTAATTGACTACACACACTAAAACAATTAACTGATATGAATAGTAAAACATTTAAGTGACTAGGAAGATAATAGACATTTGCTTTTAGCTTTTCATTACAAAAACAAAAAGATAAAAAGACACAATAGGCACCAATGTAGTTAGAATTGAAAATTTCATTACTTGTATCATGATTTGATACAAATATCTTCATAGTTCTAACATATCACTTAAACAGGGTTTTGACCTTGAATCATTAGCTGAATCATGTTTTTTACCTTGAATAATTTGCTGAATCAGACTGGTTGTGCACAGGAACAGCTCAGGTCAAACAACTACTTTCTTAAAAATAAGCAATTTTTAAGGGTTTGGTTTAAACGCAATAAAATAAACAATTACTTAACTGATACCAATTACATTCTCATCATCTCTATTTGCAATAATTGAAACCTATAAAAATGGAAATAAAAATATGCCGAAATGAATAGAAACATTCTAAAGATACTTTTTCCTAATTATTATGTAGATATTGAGAACTAATAATCTCCTATTTACAACACTCCCCTCAAGTGGGTAAATGAATATCAATCAAACCCAACTTGCCTACATGATCCTACAATTTCCCTGAGGAAGCCCTTTAGTGAAAATGTATGCTATAGGGATGCTCATGGTTAACTTGTTAACACAAGATGGCGCATAGGGATGTCAACCATTATTTTAAGGTCATCAAGTATAATCTTCATCCAGAGCCCTTCACACAAACCTTGACCAAGGGCTCAAAATTCAGCTTATACAAAAAAATGAGACACTATCTTATTTTTTTCTTTTCCAGGTCATTAACTTTCTAGACCTCAGATGTCAAGCATTGGATTAAGGAACAAGATCATGGTGATGATCTTACCCAAACAATAGCCTCCATTGATGAAAAAGATCGTCGTCCTCAATGGTTGAAAGTCAGTACTATTGTCCGTAAGGCAACTATTCATCCTTCCCTAATGTAGATCTTTCGCGTCCATGACACATTGTGTTTTCTCCATCTTATTTATTAAAGTGATAGAAAAACAAGAACAAATTGCACCCGAAACAAAACAAAAAGTATATAAAAAAAAGTATGGCTCCAAAAGTTGTGATAACACCAAAACAAAACGTGAAAGGACTAGGGTAAGGCTGGAAACAAGACTTCAGGTTCAGAACAGTTGGCAGATTCTTCATCGAAGAGCAACAAAAGAAGCTTTGTCACAGCCAGATGAGAATGAATTCGGGCCAGTAACAATGGCTTCTAGCCTGAAATGTGTTATAGCTATTTGAGACACAACCAAGGGCTATTATGGTGTGGCACTCCAATCTCAAAGCCACCACAGCAGACAGACTATTAACTACTTCGTACTGGATTACCTAATCATTCATATCCTATAACATTTGAAATATAGTTAAATACCATTCAGGTTTTTTTTAAGCTAAAATATAAAATTTATAGGCTTCCAAATGGATAATGTAGGCATCTTCTTAAAAATAGTCTAATCACCAAATCAAGTTAAGAAAACATACGAGATGTCTATTCCATCATACTAGAAGATTTTCAATTAAGGATAAACGAAGTTCATTCCTTCAAATTTAGAACCAGAGGTAATGCGACAGCATCACATAAGATTAGGAGGCACAATTCCCGTTAGGATTTATGGTTCTACATGCAAATTCTAAGAACTCAAAAAAATTCCGGGAATCAAACAGCAATATCCATGACACAAGTGATAAAACTTTTGCTCAAAGAGGAGGAATAAGAAATAACAACAGATAACCAAAAGAGAGACAACATTAACCAGATAAAAGACATCAACAAGTTCTAAAAATTGTCACCGTGGCTTTTATAAGATCACATCAGCACATAAGCTTCAAAACTGGAAACCTACTCCATGTGCAAATGTAATTAACTATTTTCCAAATTCTACATCACAATAAAAAACTCATAACAATGGGTTGTTTAACTGCATATCCCTACCTTAATAAGAGAAAAAATCATTCCACCTATAGTGGAATTAACATTCATAACATACTAACTAAAATCTTCTCTATAACACTGACCACACAGACAGGCAAAAGAGCAACGAAGTAAAATAGAGCAAGTTTTAAATTTTTCTAAACCACGATCACAACCCCACCTTGTGCTAATCACAAACATACAACACTGCACCTATCTAATCTCCGCCACAAGAAGAACCATGCATGAACACCAGAAATGAAAAAGTTTCAAATACCACATTACTAATATTGATTGAAAACTCATCACAATACCATTGAAACTTCTAAAAGAAATAAGACCAAGAGCGTAAAAGATCCCAACCATCAGGTGAGGGTGATCCATCAACAGGTGAACGACGCCGATAATTCCTACTAGCTGCATCACCAGAAGGCTTGCGAAATGCGTTTTTTGCATCAGAATTGCCATGAGGCAGCAACGGTGAGTTTGAATCCGTCATGCCAAGCCTGTAATTGCACCAACACACTTGGTCAGATTAGGATGCAAAAAAATATAAAAGAATCTCAGTGAATTGAACAACCAAAACAAGGTAAAAGACTTGTGAAAATTTTCAGAAACAGACCAAAATTAAGGGCCTAATTAGCAGTGACTGTGCCTATTAAACAGACCCGTGAAAAAATTAACGCCAACCTCTTCAACCAAGGCTAGTCCTACTGACATCAAAGGTATCCAGTTTAACAACAACAAAAAAAACGTATAACAAGTGGAACTGTTAACTTTTCAAGAGCAATCTAGAAATTCAACACTGCTTCAATTTAAAAAATAAAAATAAATAAAAAATATTAAGACAAAGGAGCAATCACTTCAGCTCTTGGGTTTCCTAAGTATTCAAGCGATTAAACAATAAAATAGAATCCAAAGATTAAATGTGCGAACGTGTTCTAAACAAGGCATGCATAAAATTAAGGAACTAAGATGCGCTACTGAAAATCGCAGAGAGAGAGAGAGAAAGAGAAAGAACCAGCTAAAGCGAGGATTCGAAAATTTGAAACGAGAGAAGATTAATTCATAGAGATTTTGGCGGTTGTTAGTGCAAGCATAAGGAATGAATAGATGCGATAGAAGAAACGAAACCCTTGATTCTGCATATGTCGTTTCAGTTAGTTTGAAAATGAAGAGCTTGCCTTGCAGTACTTAAAATACAAAAAGAGGAACAATTTGGGAAGCGGAGATTTGCTGCCTATAGATATTTCACCCCCAAAAAATTAAAATTTTACTAACATATTCTAGATTGTAAGAAACTAATACTTTATATTGTTTTAAATACAATATATTTATTTAAGTTTATGAAAATATGACTAAAATCTATTTTTTGTAAAATTTTGTAATACTACTTTATTGCATTTAAGTTATTTATAAACTTTATTAATAAAATGCACTCTATTATAGACTTATTTCAAACAATGTATAATAATTGTAAATCACCTTAGTTAATAATTTCAGATTAGAGAACCTTCAATCAAATATTATATGAAAGTGTATTAAAATAAAATAAGTTTTACAAACTTAAAATAAATTTAGTGTGTGTGTGTTTATGATTATGGTTTGTAATAAGAGTCGTGTCTTTCGTGAATGAATAAACAATTATATAACTATAATAGTTATCTTTCTAATTATTTCTCGGTAGAAAAAAATCAACTTAAATTATAATTGAATGACTCATACACACTTTTGAAGAGGTTTTGACATTTATAATTTATAATGTTCTTACCTGACCATGAACTTGATTTAAGTGTTTTGATAAGAGACTTGGAAAAAATAACAAAATAACATGGGTTGGTACATTAATAAAGCAACTTATATATAACAAAAAATTGTCCATTTTTGTTTTTAATCCATAAACAACTACGTATAATTAATTGGTGCATATTAAACGCTAAAGATAAAGTCCAAAATGATTTTTTTTTTTTTGTCATTGCAACATAAATAAATAGGGAGTTTTATTCTTTTAGAATATATTTAGATCGGGGAGTGATGTGAGGTAGAATAAATAGATGGATTTGAGATGATTATGTTGTTGTTTGGATTAAAGGATAAATTGTCTGATTTGAGTAAACTTGAGATGAAAGTTTGTAAAAGTTAATATGTTATTTTGATGGTTATGATAGATTAAAAAAATTATTTTAATAGATAGAAGTATGTGATTATCCTTTTACCTTTGGTCACAAATGTGATATAAATTTAAATTAAATAGTTCAAATGATATGAAATTTAAATGAAAATTCATATTTCTAAAAATAAAGTTAAATTTGGGAAGATAAAATTAAAATTAGTAAATTTAAATACAATTTTTCTGTCTGTCGTGCATGATGTTGTCAAATTTTAATTCAAAATAAAGGAGAGCTATTTTTGTCTTTTTACTATGCATGAATCGGAATGTCAATGAGGGCGAATAAGGTACGGGTAATAGTTTTTCTGTACTCTACCCGCTGGATAAATATTCGTCTCGTATTCGTACCCATATCCGTCGGGTATCCGTTATGCGGATATCTACATAATTTTGTAATATTCACGGGTACCTGATGGTATTTACAAAAAATTAAAAATAAATATTTAACACCTTATTTTAATCATAAATTCAAATAAAATACAATACATAACATTCATAAATCTTAAACAAAGTTCAAATAACTCATTTAAATAGTGTTGAATGATAATTTACAAAGAGATTTTTTTAAGAAAATTAATTGATAAAAAATAACTCATTCAAAATCAATATGTTAATATTTTAATCATTTTTTTTTAATTTAAGTTAGAATATAACATGTATGGATATCCATAGATACAAATACTATGATACTCACTTGTGAACAGTGCTACATGTGGAAACAAACACAATGTTAAGCTTGAAAAGTAATCTTAAATCAGAACTAATCAAATCCATTTTTGATATAAAAAACATATTCAACCAGTGAGAATAATAGTGATTAATGTTTTGAACTAAAAATCTTATGGTATGTTAATATTGTTTTCGCCATCTTCACTTAAATCCATGTCTCCATGTTTAATATTGAAAAATTCCAATCTACAAATTCTTTTATATGTCTTACACTTTAATTTCTTTTTCCACAATGTTTAATCTCATGCTTTCTCAAAGTTGTAAAAGTTTGCAATTTTTCCATAATTTATCGATGACTTGATCACATTACATCTTAATCTCTAACATACAAAAGGTTTCCTAAATCACCTCTAAAAAACACTTTACTACTAAATAATTTTTCACCGTTGTCTTGATTTTTAGTTTTAGTAATATAACTAAAGTTCAATAAAATGCTTTGAAGTATAATTTATTTGTCATTAGTACTTCATCTCATATAACATTTTATTTCATAAAAAGCTAATGTAGATAACAATTTTGAAATAACATAATCAATTTATATAAAGCATACCAAATAAAAACATTTATTCAAAATGTATCAAAATCATATTGTTTGACTGCATTTATCATTGATTTGGAGTATGAACAATTATCTCTATTTTATTTAAATTGTAAAATAATTGATCATTATCTATCTAATTGTAGATGGTTACAACAGGATACTAATGTTATTTATGGTGAAGAGAAAGTAGTTGACGCACAAACTGTGATGCTCCGACACGCCATTTGGAACACGCTTCCCGCTCCCGAAGCGGACACCGACGCGGAGGCGGAGCAGACACCTGCACGACGCGGTGTCCGGAGCTTGCTCATGGATGAGACGCGGCCATCAATTTGGACACTGCATCAGATACGTCTCCATTTATTTGGATATCACATCAGATACGTAATTTGGGAAAAAATTTCGCGAATCCCAAATTTCAGAGTGAAAATTTCACGAGTGGAACATTTCCACGTCTATTCACGTTTAAGATATTTATTATATATTATATATGTATCAAAAAGATTGTATTTTTGAGAGAATAAAGGGAAACTAAAAAATTTTAAATTGAAAAGGAAATTAAAGGATAAAAAATATAATCTTTCTTATCTTCTATCAAAATAAAATAAAGATTAGCAACAAAAATAAAATCTAT
>Ga0209589_1001007_pt1 | contig 44098 bp, 21 predicted proteins | sample CowpeawhiteBW_FD_187525 | JGI IMG/M metagenome (GOLD analysis project Ga0209589, IMG submission 187525) | Root nodule microbial communities of legume samples collected from California USA - Cow pea white BW (SPAdes) (version 2) | ecosystem: Host-associated > Plants > Roots > Nodule | place: USA...
AGAAGAAGAAGAAGAAGAAGAAGAAGAAGAAGAAGAAGAAGAAGAAGAAGAAGAAGAAGAAGAAGAAGAAGAAGAAGAAGAAGAAGAAGAAGAAGAAGAAGAAGAAGAAGAAGAAGAAGAAGAAGGACGAGAAAAAGAAGAAGAAGGAGAATATGAAGAAGAGGAAGCAGGAGAAGAAGAAAAAGACAGCGGCGACGAAGACGCTTAGGATGACGAAGAAGAACAAGGCAAAAAAAATGAAAAAGGGAGAAGGAAGAAGATGAACAACGCACGTTATTTACCGACGGATTTTTCGGTCAGTAATTATTGACAAATTTTTTTGTCAGTTATTACCGACAAATTTTCCGTCGGTAATTACCGATAGAAATGTAAAATTTTATCGACAAGAGTTTTATTGACAAATTTTTTACTGTTGATAACCGTCGGTAATTTTGATTTAGCGACAAATTTTGACCAATACTGATGGATTTTGACCGTCAGTAATATCATTTTTTCTTGTAGTAATAATATATAAACCATTGTGAAAGACTTTGTATTCAAATTTGAATTATATGAAAAATTGAGTTTTCTCTCAAGTCTTGAGGTTCTCCTTAGCACCACCAGTTCTTATCTTTGAATCTCCCATTCTGCAAACCCCCAAATCGACGTCCTGCAATTTTTCCCCATTTGTTTTAGGGTTCATAGCCAACTTCGTTCGAGAAGCAAATCAGAGACGATCCTACGTCAAGGTGTGAAGAACAAATTAGGCAATATGAAAAATACTTAAACAAATAGGACAAAAATAGGTTGATTCTCTAGATTTCTCATTGTTGAATTCTTCATTTGCTATCATATGATTATTATTTCTTACTTTATAAAGGTATAATTACTGATTTGGTACCTCAACTTTTTGTAAGTTCGATTTGGTACCCATACTTTTGGTTTGTTCAATTTAGTACCCCAATTATCTAAAGAAATTCAATTTGGTCATCTCCGTTAAGTTGGAGTTAACACTGTGTTCGTACAAGAGACGTGTCAAGCCATGAAATTTTTATTTTTTTTACTTTTTAAAAAAAAATATTTTTTTTTTCAAAAAATTTAAAAACCGTCACGTGTCAGTTTATCATTGTGCCACGTGGCAGCTTACAATCATGACATGTGGCAATGGTAATAGTTGTTTTCAATTTAGTACCCCAATTTAAATTTTGGTTCAATTTAGTACCCCAATTTTTTTAAATGATCCAATTTCGTCCTCTCCAATTTGAGACCAAATTAGTATATAAGCTTAATTACAACTTATATATACATGTTACAATAACTTTTTCTAATATATACATCAAATCATTTCACCTAAATACTTAAATTATTTTATTTTTTACATTTAACCTTTGTAATTTTTTACACATGAAACTTTTTACACTTGTAAAAAATAAAATAATTTGAATATTTAGGTGTAATGATTTGATGCATAAATTCAAAAAAATTATTTTAACATGTATATATAAGTTATAATTAAACTTAGTTACTAATTTGGTCTCCAATTGGAACGGACGAAATTGGATCAATTTAAAAAATTTGGGTACTAAATTGAACCAAAAATTTAAATTGGGGTACTAAATTCCAAACAACTATTACCACGGCCACATGTTATTATTGTAAGCTACCACGTGGCATGATGATAAACTGACACGTGGCAGTTTTTAAATTTTTTGAAAAAAAAATATTTTTTTTTTAAAAATTAAAAAATTAAAAATTCCATGGCTTGACAGTTATCCTGTACGGACACAATGTTAACTCCAACTTAATGAAGATGACCAAATTGAATCTCTTTAGATAATTGGGGTACTAAATTAAACAAACCAAAAGTATGGGTATCAAATTGAACTTAACAAAAAATTTAGGGTACCAAATCAGTAATTATACCTTTTATAAACAAGGATTTTAAATTAACATAGATAAACATCAAGTAAATTTAGACTCTCAACTATTCCAACATATACAATTAAGAGTCTATTTAGACTTCACATGTTATATCATATACATGTAAAACCCTACTATAAGAAAATCATTAATTAGAAACCAGTTTTAAAAACCAAAAAAAATAGTTAGTCACTATAATGACCAATTTAGATACCAATTTACAAAATTAAAAATTATTGGTCACTAAAATAATCATTATTATAAATAAAAAATTATAATTGGTCACTATAATTAGAGACTAATTTAGAAACAAATTCATTTTTGTATCCAAACCTAGGTAACTAATTTTTGGTACCCAATTTCACTTGGTAGCTAAAACCATGATAGATAATTTTAAAGATCAATTTAGTGACCAATTATATTTTTTATTCATAATAGTGATTATTTTAGTAACCAATAACTTTTAGTTTGTAAATTGGTATCTAATTAAATTGATCACAATAGTTACTAATAATTATTGGTCACTATTTAGAAGTTTTCTTATAGTGTCTATTCTTTTTTACCTTTGTAGTTAAGTAAATAAGTATGTAAATCTGAACTAACAAAGCTAGCATCAATTAACTCATTTAGTTTCACACTAGTTCCAACATATACAAGTGAAAAACCTATTAAACTACACTCATTCCAATGTATATGAATGAAATGCTAACTATTTACTTAAAAAAAGTTATCAAAAAACTAATGATAATTCTAACTAAGGATATAAACTTGAATTATACACAAACACATCTAAAAAAAATATTATGAACAATAATAACAACTTATTAAGCATTAGATTATAACTTCTACAAACGAGTTATGGTTTTTTTTTTCACTTTAAGTACACAAAGCACACATTAGAATGTTCGAGGAAGATCTATGTAGTTATAAAGCATCATTAAAACTAGTCTCGCAAATTATTTATTCAATTCGTCTAATGGATTCGAACATACTAGACTCTCTAACTAGACTTTGCTATCTCATCTTCATAAAACAACTATCTTCAAAGAAGGCTTACAAAGGTTATTTTAGCAAATAATCACATTTAAAGCTCATTTTACTTCATTTAGACAAATTTTGGTTAAAACAATTGATTTAAAGACAATTATTCTTCAAGAAAGTAAGGTTAAGTAATGTATATATGTGTGCATAAATATGCATTCATCAAGCAATGAGCACTGAACATCCATCATTCTACCCTCCATCACCACCATCATCCATCCACCAAGGCATTTCACTTTATGTTTTGATTATGTTTTATCTTGTTGCATATGGAATGTTGCGTTTCTTGGGTTGATATTCTCTTGTAATTTCATAGTTGATTATGAGTTATTCCAGTAACTAGTTGGAAATGTGAGGAACTAGATGAATTAATTTACGCTTGTTTAGTTAACTCAAACTTTTACATTGGTTTACTTAATTAAAAGATAGAAGAATAGATCATTACTTTAATCATGATGCTTGGAATGAGTAAAGTATAACTAGAATCTCGTTCATAAACACTTGAAATGAATAAGAATCTTAGCGACTTAATTATAGCTTATTTAGTTAATTCAATGTCCCTTTTTGTAAATTAAATTAATGATATTCATATGATAACCAATGAATAAATTAGTTATGGAAAAGTTGGAGAATCAACTCGTCTTTTTATATTTGTTTTAATTTCTGTATTGCTTTAATCTCCCCTCTTCTTAACTTTTTATGCTTCTAACATTTTCTATAGTTTCTAATAAGTATTATTTTAAGGGAAATTCTCAATCGAATTTATTAAAAGATGTCTTGGATTAGTTTTTTCCTATTTATAATCTTGTCTATAAATTCTCTATGCAACAAACACTCCAACCCTAGGAATAGGTCCTTATTGTCGTATTAGAAAATTGACATTTATTTTATCCTACTATCGACAATGATTAATGAACACATTACAAGAAAATATACATTTAGTGTCCTTACACTAATTAGTGACTAATATCGAATTTATGTCACATGTGTTTGCAATTCTAAAACCATGGATACTAGTTTATTAGAAGGCTGACGATATGTAATACTCACTTAATCGATGTTAATTCATCACTATTTTTTAAATTAATTATTTTATTAAAGTAGTTTAGCATTGATCAAACTGATACTAATGTGATTTTATTTTAAAATTTATTTGATTTAATGTCGACTAAGATGATGCTAAATAAAGTCTATTTTTTTTGCGTTAGTTTGATTGACACTTGACAGTAATTTAAACAAAAATAATGCTTGTGCTTTGACTATATTTTCAAGCATAATGAAAAAAAAAAATGTAATGGACGAAGAAACTTAGTGTGGATGAAGAAGGTGAATATTGATGAAGGAGATGATGAGAAGAGTTATGAATGAATGAGATGGGGAAAGGAGTATGGATGAAGGAGACATGGTGAATGAAAAAATGAGTGTGGGTGAAGGAGAGGTGTGTGGATGAAAGAAATGAATGGATGAAAGAAATGAATATGAATGAGGGTAATGAATGTGAAAAGATTTATAAATGCAAGAAAAAAATAACCGGATGTGATTTACCTAAAATGTGAGAGAAAGATTTATATAAAAAAAGAAGAATGTGAAGAGATTTAACATCTTTAAATCTGGACCTTTAAGTTAAAAATAATTAATAATTTCTATTTGTTATCACGAACATATCAATAATTAACATCAACATAGAAAGTGATAACTCTATTTATTTTTAATATTTATTTTAGTTATTATCAACAAAACCGACATTAATCTAACACTAAACTAAATATTTATATTTATTTTAAAGAAGCAAAAATAGTTACTATAGTAATGGAGTCAACATAGCGTACTCTAATAACTATAATATTCGAAGACTAGTCATGTTTTCTTCGAATAATAAAAACAAAAATAGTTTTAGTCCTAAATTTGGAGATGTAAAATATTTAAAATAAATATATAAAGTAAAAGACTTCAAAGAATGAAGAACATTACTGTATATTAAAAATAAATTTTACAATAAAATTGATAGAACATACTTTAAATGTTTTTGAAATCTTTTTTCACACCAAATACATATCTAAAGGATACATGCTGCATTTAATTTTTATAACATGTTGACACATATAATATCATGTATTATATTATAACATATAAAAATATGTATTATTTGAATATTATGATTTTCTGTTCCCTGTTTTTTACTTATAAGAAAATGTATTACATGAATATAATGATCTTTTGACAGTTGGTCCATACTTATCGATTTTTTCAACTGTCTTCATGATGACCTGATTATGTATTTTGGAGCCTTTTCTTTTATCGATGACAGTACTCCATCTTACACAGTCTCCTTTATTATAATAACTTGTTTTGAAAAAAGGGAAAACTTTTTTACCTTTCACGCTCAAGGGTTTTCATTTTAATGATAACAGAAGGTAAAGGATTCTCTACGAACACCGGAAGGACAATCGAAGATACCATTAGGAGTTCAGTAACCAATTATTGAATACGAGATTTTGCTTCATGTGACAGGGACGAACCTGCAGTAACAGTGAGTACTAGAGGGAGAAAGAAAATAAAGAGACAGTGAAAAACGATCCGTGATAAACTGAAACGGAACTTTCCCATATTACTGGGCCACGACAAGGGAATAAGAAAACCAAGGCTCTCGAAAACTTGCGGGTCCCCAAGAAACTCACCTTTTTCTGTGTTGTGTGTGTAGGACGAAGATCTTTTGATAATTTCGAAAGCGAAAAGGCGTGGCTTCAAAAGGTATTGACTCGAGTATAAATAGAGACGACCTCGTAGCTTGTCTCATAACAAAGCAAAGTGGTATTGTTGTTTTGAGGAAAGGAGTGTCCTTTTTCCTGATTGATGATGCCTGGAGGAAGTAGGGACCCTCTGGTTGTAGGGCGTGTGATTGGGGATGTGTTGGACCCCTTTGAATGTTCCATTCCCATGAGGGTCACCTACAATAACAGAGATATCACCAATGGATGTGAATTCAAACCTTCACAAGTTTTCAACCAACCAAGAATAACTATCGGTGGAGATGATCTCAGAAACTTCTACACCTTGGTAATTCAATCTTCTTCTTCTTCTTCTTTTGTTTCTTCCTCCTCATCTTCAACTAGTTGTGTTCACCACTCACTGCAATATATAATTTATACAATCATTAATATTTATTTATATGAAATAAAATGTCATAAAATGATATTTGTAAATATTAAAATGGATGTTAATATATGTAAATTAAGTAATTAAAATTATTTTTCGTTCATATATTTTGAAAGGATGAACTTTCACATATTTTAATTTCTTTCATTTACAGATCGCAGTTGATCCCGATGCACCTAGTCCAAGTGACCCTAATTTGAGGGAATACCTCCATTGGTGAGCCAAAAATTGTTCGAATACACCATGAATCTTTGTTTATATGAACTGAATTATACATTTAAGATTTTTTCAAGCTTAATGCTGCAATATTTAACCACCTCTCTCTGTCTCTCTCTCAAACGTACTTCAGGTTGGTCACTGATATTCCTGCAACAACGGGACCTAGTTTCGGTATGTATGATATTTTTCACTTAAACTTGATGATTCTTTTATGTATGTGTATATTAATAACAAAATTTATGTTTTCTTCAGTGTATTTGTGATTTATGGTTTCTTTAAGTTACTACTAACAGGAACTCAAATTTTCAAACTATTAGTTATATTTCATTCAACTCTGAATTCCTAAACTCGTTTGACCTAGTTGTGGAATAAATATGTCGGTCATATGATAAGAAGTCTCTACCAATAATAATTATTTTACAGAGTATACTGATGGGAAATAATTTGGATATTCTATACAAGAATCCATCAGCTTTTATCTCACTCAAAAGTTTTTCTTTTTGTCGTTAGGAGTAGTACGTATCCTTTCTCAAAATATGAATCATGTCTCAGTTCATCAGAATATATGGTCCAAAATAGTACATATAAACATGTTCCTATGTTTTTAATACAATAAACATTATTCTTGACATTTATATTTTAATTTCCCTAGTTAATATTTATTCGTATTGTTATAGGGTTCAGGGTATTTTTCTTTAATTAAATCTTCAGTATTATAATTATAAATAATTGTAATTGGTTTCATCTTCCTAGTTTACATTTGCCTTTGGATTGAATTTGATCTAAAGGAATCTTGAATTCATTTAACATAAGTGATAAGTGAGTTCGTTACTTATGGATATAGGAATACTAAATGTGAGTGTGGAACATATAGTAAATGTGAAAAAAAAAAGTGTTTATTTTGAAGCACGGTTTGTGTTGCAACTTTTATATATTATCAACTAATTAGAACTTATTCTTGATATGATTTTAAGATTATTATTTAAAAATTAATAAGTTATTCAAGCATAAAATTTGCTGTCGGATCATGATATAAAATTATTCACACTATTATTAATAGAACTCTAACAACTTAAGATATGACTTGAAACAATGTAATTAGAAAACACTAGTGGATGAAAATCATCCCTAATTATTGGTTTTGATGCTTAAAATTTAATTTTTTTTCAAAAGGAATTCTAATGATTACTTTGTGAAATTATGACATGCATGCATATGTTACATCAACCATATTCTAAAATATTATGTTATGTGAGATAGGTAGATAGGCATATATAATATATTTAAATAAATTCAAATTAAGAGGATTAAAGTTAAAAAAAAAAAAATAGAGATGATGCATTAAGTCATTTTTACAACTTTGGGTGATAATAAGAGCATGTTTTGGGTGATAATAACAAGATTCAGAATATACAGTAGTTGGAGAATCCAAATTAGCCAATCAAACTACGAATCATAAAAGCATTGAAGCCTTGTTTGTTTTCTCTCTTCCATCAGAACCACAGAGCCATCGAATTCTTAAAGTGCATAATCATGTGAGAAAAGATAGAAGATTCTATTCAAGAAACGACACGAAAAGCAACTGTTCTGACTGAAGGAGAATATTCATATTGAATAGATTACCTTTTGTTGGCCATCTTTGCAGATCACATGACAAGATAACACCAAAACCGTCATAGCTATAGGGTCTATAGATCAGAAAAGAACATCATACAAAAAGCTGCATAACCTGTTCATGCAACTGGTTTAACAAAATCTGACAAGGTGAAGAGGTACCATAATTAAGAATCATATATGTTTAAATTCAACTCCAAACATATCTTCACCAAACCGCAGTTCGAGTCAATTAGGGTTACCGTGAGAGACTAAACTGTCCTTCTTAGTTTCATTCATAGTATTCACAATTCAAACTCAAGACCTGTGATTGAGTTAGAACAAACTCTACACAATTTGATTCATATGGGTTTGGTGATTCCTTAACAACATATATAATTCATTAAAATAAACATCTTTAAAAATTTCGAAGCTTTTCACTTCCACCAAACCCCATCAACCTTCTCACCAGGATCTGCAATCTTCAAATCCTTCTCATGAAATCAGAAACAATCCCTTGAAAAACTTTTGAATCTACCAGATTTAGTGAATTGCTGTAAGAAAAAGAAAATAAATAAATAAATCTACTTGTAGCACCTACCAGCTTATCAAAATCAGAGCTTACCGGTAGGAGTGATGAATGTTTCTTCCCTCCGCTCTAAGATATTTCCACAGAATTGAAATGACGCGTTTTATTTAATTTCAATTTTTATCGCTTCAATTAGAAATCGACACGTAACTCTCTTCTGATAATAATTGTTATTATTATTTATCATTATTTTAAGATTTTCTAGTATTTTCTAATTGGAAGATAGCGAAAGGGACATAACATTAGTGGCTTTGCTTTTCTGAAAAAAGGTAGACGAATTTTCATCCACTCGTAGGTTCTTTGAAGTCTTTTTATAAGCAGTACTAGTAGGACCTTATATGTGTTATTAATATCTGAACTGAAATATACTATTTTTATTGTTGATAATGAGCCTGAAATTTACACTCGTAATACAAATTATTTGCACAGGTCATGAGGTTGTAACATACGAGAGTCCACGACCCATGATGGGGATTCATCGTATCGTGTTTGTGTTGTTTCGGCAACTGGGTCGGGAAACTGTGTATGCACCAGGGTGGCGCCAGAATTTCAACACCAGAGAATTTGCTGAACTTTACAACCTTGGATTGCCTGTTGCGGCTGTCTATTTCAACATTCAGAGGGAATCTGGTTCTGGTGGAAGGAGGTTATATTAGAAAACCTTATAGTATGGAACAAAATAAAGTACTAATTAAACTTCCTTGAGGGTTTCGGAAATATTCGCGATGATCACCTAGTAAAATGAGTGCCTCTTTAACTTAAACTCAACATATATACCAAATAAATCACTAGCTCGGTTGGGTAGCACCAAGAAATCTATATGTATCCATGAATGGAACCCAAGTATCCTTCGGGGTTCATTTTTTTTTTTTTTTCATTTATGTATTTTGTATTTAAAATATTTTATATTATAAAAGTGTGTTAGAAATACTTATGTTCCATTTATCCCTACTATATATAGAACATAATCAAGACAATGTTGTACTTGTTTAGGCATGAATGGAGGGCATGAATGTTCTCCACGTAGTTTTAATATTTTAATATTCAATTAAATGAAATAGTAATTTTATTTTGATAAAAACTCATATATTATGCATCGTTACGAGACTTTAATTTCCACAACGTAAGATGAAGTACTAATAATTCCAATATATTATAAGACTTAATGGTGAATATTTATCAATCATTATGCGTTAAAATAGTATACTTAAACTAAATGTAATTTAGTGCCAATTTTACTATTGTTCATTTTATTATATACGTTCGTGAAAGTCTTTCATCCTCTCACTTACTTTTACCTTATTTTACATGTGAACAAATATATAAAATAAATGCATCATTCATTATGATCATGAATAGTATTAATTTAGACTATACCTTCGGCAAAGAAATGATGCCACCGGTAAAAATAACATTTCTAGGTAGGTGTAAGAATACATAATTATAACCAACTATCCGAAATGCTCGACCACTAACTGTAAAAAAAGAAAACAAAAAATGAATGCATTTATATCCCCTCAATTCCCTTCTTTAATTATCTTTTCTAATTTTATTTAAGGATGTTTTCTAATTGCATTTAAAAACTTCATATCAATTTTTATTTCTGTTTTATTCTTTTCTTCTAAAACTCTACATTCAACCAGTTCATATCATAATGTGATTATTATTCATAAATGGAAAGCTAGTATGTTTACTGTTCATATCATTATCACTGTAAGTTTAGAAACCAATATCTTTAGTACCTAAATCATCACATTAATATTAGTGATTAATTTATAAACTAATTCAGAATAGAAATTATTTTAATTATCAATTTACAGAATCAATTATATCTTTTTATTCATACAAAAAATTATTTCAGTTAACAACAATTTTTAGTTTATAAATTAATATTTAAATTAGTCACTATAAGACTAATATTTTTTATTATTAAAATTAGTCATTATTGAAATTTTCTTATAGGTTTGTATTAATGTTAGTTCACTAATATTTTTTTAAAACAAAAAAAAAAATCTGTAGTATTTAGGTTGGTCTTTCAATAATTTTCATTATATCTAAAAATCATAAATTGAAAGTTGATAACTGCTAAACATCCTAAAAGAGATCATAATCCTATATTTCTCTTAAAATAATACGATATTGTCTATCGGTGATTGCATCCCTAATCTCTAGCATTAGCGCACTAATTGTGCTTAAGATTTTATAACTTATGTAAAATTAATATGACTAAGTTGTATCATAAGATCCAATCGTATTGGCAAAAAATTAAAAGATTCCATCTCTATATTTTGTTTTTGGGAGAAAGGAAAAATTCTGGAGGAATCACATACCATAAGAACAACACAGAAATTTAGAATGTGAAGCTAATAAGTTGTAGAGGTTTTGTGGGCTATATCTTCGACACGTAGCTTTTAATGTACGTGAAGTGGGTTGAAGTGGGGAAATGAAATGATCCTAAAATGATAAGGAACACTTTTTCAAGTGGCCAAATGAAATGAATGAACGGAATTTAACCTCGAATTTATCGAGTGCAAGATATGAAAAATGAAGGTACGAGGGATTCCCTGAGATATTGACTGGAATATATTCACCTTGTCCCTTGTGTTTCAGTATCATCTTACAAACATTGATGTTCAGGTCCTGTGAAATTCGATGCATTTTGTCCTTAAACCCTAACTCTTTGATTTGCATGTGAGCAAACTATTAGCTGTGGCATTTGATTGATATCTTCACAAAACATAATAACTTAGAATTCTCTTGTATTGCTAAAATTAATATTTGAGTCATATCATATTAGTCCATTTTTCTTAAAGTAAAATACGGAAAAATATTACATAAATTAATATAATTATAATTGTAAAAGAAAAGTAGACAAATTTAAATAATTGTTTTTTGTTATTTCAAATTCTTCGGTTGATCAATAATTGAATTGGAAAATTATATTTTCATTTTCATTTTTTGACTTTTATCATTTATTCTCTAACGTGATTTAATATGAACAATTAATTCTTTCAAAGAAAAAGATAGTGACACATTAATCAATAACAGACACTAAAGTCACATAAGGGAGTAAAGGATGAAAATCAAAAAATGGAAGTCATAGTATCATTGTCCAATTGAATTATTTAGGAGACTTAATTACTAGACGAAAAATTTATGGTAGATGAGTCATATTATTTGAAATAAAACATTAAATATATTAAATATAAAAAGAATTTTTATATTGATTAACCCCTTACTCTTGGACTACGTTAAGTTTCCTTTCAAATATACTATTTTAAAGTTTCACTATTCAAAACACTTGATGATATTGAGTAGAGTCTCTCCAAACAACACGAATATAATTTTTGAAGACACAAAGTTTAACTTTTTCAAGTATAACTAATCAAAACACTTGATGAGAGTATCATAGTACTTGTCTAATCAATTATTTTTCATTCATCTAAATTATTGTAATTATGTTTCAACTTCTAAAAGAACATGTTAGACTCAACGTAATAATGATCAAATACTTATATTGTCTATCCAATGTGTTTGTGTAATTAGCTACTTCAACTATAATAGCAACTGTTAAAGAATTTAATAATAAATATTTTATGATAATTTTTCATAGAAAAATGATATTTTAACCAATGTAATTTTACTTTATATCTCATATCATCTTATGATTTACTTTTTCTATCATGTATCATCTGATTTTTTGTTATTATCAAATTAACTTATTTTTGTTTTAGATGAGAAGATTCATTATAAATGATATAATAATATGGCATAAAAAAATTTCTTGATATCAAATTAACTTCCTATGTCTAGAGATGTTTATTTCTTAGATAAAAAGTTTACATTATACATTTGCACGCGGATTTATTTCGACACCCGTATTTTTTCTTTCAATAAAGTTTTTATATAATAATAAATGATTAATATATTTGAAATGTGTTAAAATTTCAAAGTGCATAATAATGCTTAATATAACTTTATAAAAGAATATAACTTTTTTAATATGTAAGAAAAACAATTGACACATGTGCACTACATTCCCCCATACTACGAAAAGAATATTTATTTAATGACAAATTTAACTATACTACTATAATAAATAGACAAGTAGTTTCGTACGTATTTGTTTTTGTCTAACGAATCAACTCATTAGAAAATATTGTAGTCACATTGAATATAAATAGTATGTATTGAACTTATTTATCAATATAATTAATTGTAAGCTCATTACTTATTTTAATCTTACCATATCATTGTTAGTATAATTTAGTTCTTTTAAATAAAAATAGATAAATAGAGGATAATCCTATACCAAATCATATATATATATATATATATATATATATATATATATATATATATATATATATATATTCAAACGTTTACAATTCACTTAAGTTTATTTAAATTAGTAAAAGGAAAAAAAGTTGCTTAATTTTTAATTTCATATGGATTTTCTTGTAAAAAACAACAGGTAAATTTTAATCAAATTAACAGGAAATTTGTATTCTATTTACTTGATGGTGTTTTTTCTTTTATATTTTTCACAAAAAGATAAAAGATATATTATTTTTTTGAAATAATTATAGACATCCTATTAATTTTCCTTGCATTTTTTACATTACGTTATTTAGACATAAAGTTAAAGGTCCTTTCGTATTTTTCTATTCTCAAAATGTTCTATTATTCTTTTCTCATTTAATTCCTCTTCCTTTTGGCTCTTGCTCCTTCTGTGAGCATCATTCTTCCGCTTTCTTTATTTTTTTTTTTTCTTAACTTTCTACTTCGCTCCTATCACAATTCACTGTTCAAGGGTTCTGCTCTTCCGTTCATAATATGTAAGTATCATTTTTTTTTTCTTTATTCTTCTTCGACTTTCTACTCTTAATTGGTATTTGAACTCCTGATTTGTAGTTTGCTCCTAATCACGTTACATTATTGAGCTTCTTTTTCATTTAAAATATACTGCTCTCTAATATATTATTTGTCAATTTAAATTAGTAATACAAATAGGTTTAAAATGTAATAATGTGTTTCAATTCTTTTGAACTTTCTATTACACTTATTATTTCGTAGTTATCTCATTATTTATTAATTAATTTCTCTTCAATCTCCTTCATTTATTGTACTCTTTAATTGCAGGACAAGTTATTACTTAAAATTAAATAAAACATGTTTTCTATTATTTTTTTAATAAAATTTTCAATAATAGTGATTTCTAACTTGTGTTTATTTGAAACTTGGTACTTAGAAATAAGGTGAGCATTAAAATATAATAATTGTGAAATATGATTAAATGTAGTTATATCTTTTATTTTAAGTAATAATTTCATCATTTATTTTGATTATTCATATTTATAAAATAAATAAATAAAATATTTGTATGTTTAAAATAATATGAAAATAAAAATTATATATATATATATATATATATATATATATTTAAATTCTTTGTCTGGATATATTTTGCAAAAAGTATACCTAAAAAATTATACTTACAAATTTTATTTCCAAGAAAAATTAAGTTAGAGAATTTTTTCTAGAAAAGAAATTACATGTAAATTGTATTACCTAAGGATTATTACTAATCAAATCCACGTAAGTTGCTAGGTGATGATCATTAGAATATTATTATGAACACAAATGGACCCAATTTATCGACTCACTTTTTCATTAATTGCTAAAATTGGAGATTTGTTTATAGAGGAGAGCTCTTTGTTGACTTGGGCATTGGAGTATCTTTTGCAGATATACTCCCATTTTACACCTAAAGAAGGACATGAACTTGCAAGATGACTAATACATTCAGAGAGGAATCCATTTAGAAGCCTTGAAATCTTTATGAGGTATTATCTTGGTCCCGTAAGAACAATTGGTGCTCATTGTGGGGTAGACTACTATTTTGTAAGGAAGGATTGGTAATGGTTTCTACAAGAAGCAGAATGTTTGGAGTGACCGAGAGAAGGACTGTTGTCCCAAGAAAACCTAGTTGCTATTTTGGAGGAACAGGTTTAGATGCAACATGAATTCGTTAGGTTCAAGAAGAGAAGTGTCGAGGAGATGGACGCTCTGAGACCAAAAAACTCAAAGCTTAAGAAAAAGCTCGAGACCGAAATGGTCAATACTAGAGGAAAGGACAAGGAGACCCCGATGATTTCAGGGTTCCCCCACATATCGACACGATCCGTGAAACTAAAGAATAAAGCGTGTATAACCCCACTCCCCGAATAGTAGGCACAACCTACACCAACATGTCAATTAAGGTAAAACGCCAACATCCTTTTATAAACGACATTATAAAGAATCCACTCCCTAAGCAGTTGGAAGCCTTCAACTTAGATCGTTATGATGGGATCATCGATTCAAATGAGCATATCTTTGTCTATGTGACCTAAGTAAGCCTATATTCGACTAAGGATGTCGTCATGTGTAAAGTGTTTTCCACAACCCTCAAAGACCTTGCCTTGGAATGGTTCACCTCCCCGCCACCTTATTTGATAGACTACTTCGAGACCTTGTCAAATATATTCTTCCCACAATTCGTCAGAAGTTGCTCTTACCCTATGATCTCTTTGTCACTCCTTAGGCAAGAAAAAGGAGAGAGGTTCAGTAAAGTGGCGTTGAAAATAAAAAAACTAAACCCAGAGGTTGTTCTACTATACATGGTTATGGCATTAAAAAAAGGCTCCTTTGTAGATAACCTCTACATGCATGAGCTGAGGCTACAGAAGAAATGAGAGAACTAAGAAACAAGCTTTATGTTGAGAGGACATAGATAGAGAAGAAAGGTGTCGACCAAGAATTGAGTAAAAAAGGAAGTCGTCGGCTTAGATAACCTAGACTGCCCCGATTCTCGCAATGTAGTCCTATTAACGCACCCTGCTCACGTGTCCTTAAGGAACCGACAGACCTCATACCACCACTTAGAAAGTCATTGAATCCCTTGAATGCTGACATGAGCAAGTATTGTAAATACCAATGCAAGAATGATCATAACACTGATGAATACTCGACCCTCAGAGACAAGATAGAGGAATAATACATTTTGGTCACTAAAAGCGCTTCATTTGACAAGATGATGAGGGAAGTTTTAAATTTGGGGTACATAAGGTATGGTAACCAACATGGGCCATAACTAGACAAGGATAAAGAAGACAAGAAAGATGAAGCAACATCACATGATAATAGACGTCGTAACGAAAGACCACCATTATGAGGCACGATAAACACAATATTGGGGGGAGGATAATCGTCGTCGGCCAGAAAGCGGCATATGTGGGTCGTCCAGTCAGTCAACACCCTATCACAAGCTTATCGAAGAAGAAGAATGCCACCCATCCCCTTTATGAACGCTGATTTCAAGGAGCAAATTCGGACCAAGACTACCCAATGGTAGTAGAGGGAGAGGCAATAATGGGCCTAGTTGTCAAAAAAATCCAAATTGACCAAGGAAGTTTAGTGACATCCTCTATTAGAAGACATATAAAAAAAAGGGCGCTACTAGAAGAAGCGATGATATTTTATGATGAACTAATATACGGATTCTCAAGAGAATGTGTGTGTACAAGGGGATACATAGACTTCAAACCTTGTTTCATGAAGGCAACCTAACCAATACGATACCTAGTCGTCAACGCACATATATTGTACAACATCTTGCTCGAAAGGCCTTCTCTAAACACATAGGAGTCGTGGTGTCTACCCTCCATCTAGCAATGAAATTGCCATCAACATCGAGGGATATCGTAACCATGCACAATGATCAGAAGTTGGAAAAAGAATGTTATATAGCCAGCCTATGGCCCTCGACCTCCTCTCATAACCAACAATGAACGTACACTTAATAATGGTACCACTATGATAGGCGAAGACTTGGACCCAAGATAGAAGGCGATGCTTAGATGGAACCAGTACAGGAAACCAAGGACTTCCTTCTCTAGAAAGGACGAAGCCTAAGAATAGGATCCATGATGGATGAAGAGGAAGAGGCAATAGTGGGCCTAGCCCCCACATAGAACACTGACTTGGTTGCATGGGAGAGGAGGTGATGCTCGGATGGAACCAGTACGGGAAAACCAAGGACTTCCCCATTCCGAAAGAACAAAGCCTAAAAATAGGATCCACGATGGAGGAAGAGGGAGAGGCAATAGTGGGCCTAACCCTCACACAAAACATCAACTTCATATGAAAATAGCCTAACACAAGTTATCTATATTCCATGAAACCAAACCTATATCATAGAAGAGAAGGAAGCTAGGAGAAGAAATGCGACAAGTGAGGAAAGATAAAGCCACTAACACTATAAGAAAAATAGGAATTATCAATGGATATATTTTGACGGATTAAAATCTGTCGATAAATTATAATTACTGACAGAATTATCGACAAACTTCTGATAATGACATTACTGACGAAAAAATTCATAGGTAATGTCGACGATAAAGTGGTCAACAATAGATGGATGGAAAAATATGTCGGTAATGTCCATATTAAATTGGTTTATTATTTACCGACGGAGGTTGCAACATTAACGACAAATTGAATCCTTTAGTAAAGTTCATTGTAATATCAGAATTGCATTTCACTTTCTTCCTCCCCTAATTTCTCTTTTATCCCAAAACACAAACGAAAACCCTATGAGCCAAAATCAATCCAACTACGCCGGCCATCGTGACTTTGCTGCTGTCGTGATGTTGCCACTGCCACCGTTAGTGTGTCGTCACGTTCATCCCCTGAAAATTAGGCCCTCCTCTTGTTCGTGGGTTGAGGGAACACAGTCGTCTGTGTATGTCTTCCCAGCCGGTGTGTTCTCTGACAATCTCAACATGGTTATGGTAAGTCTCATTGGCCATCGTCATTGTGGTTCTATAGTTGTGTATCCCTCTACTCTGCTTCTCACTCTAGTTCTGTGATTGGTAAGGGCTGTCGTTGGATTGTGTTTCCTAGTCGCGTTGAAGTTGTATTGGTGTGGGGCGTTTGCGAGATACCATAGGCTTTGATAGGTGTGACTATTTTTCCCTTTCTCTCTCGAGACCCAGTTCATTGATTGGTTATGTTTTTGGTTTGATTACATTGATTCATGCATTTGTTTGAATTGTCTGAATTGTTATGCATTAGAATAGTGTTTGATAAATTGTATATAGGGTCTGGTTGACTGATGCATATAGAGTTAAATATGCAATATTTCTCTCCCATTCGCACGCATGGTGTAGTGAAGTAGTCACACATGTTTGTGGTAAATTCCTTACAAGTTTATGCTTCGATACTTGGCCAATTAATGCCAATTTTACCTAGTCACACATCTTTGTTATTTAATATTGATACATTGGACTATACTTAGATAAATCTGTCCTTAACTTTTAACTATAATGTGCTGATAAATAACTTTGCCTCCTACACTCTTTATCCTACATATAATATGATACAAACAGACTCTTAAAACACATAAATTCCTAAAATATACAATAATTCAGAAAATGCACATTTGCACCTAAATGAGTGTACATTACCTTCTAAGAAAGGGTGAAATCATGCATATGAAGATGAAAATAGTATTTCATGCACTATGAATGCCTTGGACAATTTCAAAATGCTTATGCTTGACGACGATCGTGTATGCATTACACGAGAATAGATGATGTTGCAGGTGGTTTTTGTAAGGCATAGAGTCGAAGCGGGGATAGCATGAGAAAGAGCTTTATCAGAGTTTTTATTATTTATGGTTTTGAATAATTTTGTAAACCTTTATGTTACCAGACTTTGATATTGTATTTTGGTTTTATAAAGTATGGATTTTGAATTATTTTCTGATTTAATAAATGTTAAATTTCCTTTAGGAAATGACAATATAATAAATGAGGTTTGTTTATAATTTATATTTTATTTTATTAAAATTCATAATATCCGACTAGGATGTTATATGATACACCTTGGTCGGTATTGATGGTCTAAGTAAAGGAACTAACTTTTCTGGCAAGTATATTGGATCTGTTACAGTGCAACAAGGTTGTATCCACGTGGAGGAAGTGATAACTAGATCAACAGTCTATAGTTTGACTCAAAGTTTGGGAATGGAACAGTAGATGAGTTTGGATTTTATATTGATAAAGATAAACTAAATAAATATATGAGAGAGGTGATGTTGGTTAGGACATTGGGATTAAACTTGGCCTCTTAACTTCAAATGTATTATCTATATATTATGGTATTTATCTTAATGTTCATGGAAGTACACTTACTCTTTACACCAACTAAGCTCGCATATCCATGTTTGGTATATGCCAAGGAACAAGATACTTGATTGAATATAAACACTAGATCAGATATCTCTGCATCTAATGTTGATGAGGTGTGATGATTGGCCAAATCACCACGGAGTGAAATACAAACCAAGTAACCAACATGTAAAATAAGAACACAATAGATATATAATCAAGTGCAATACAGAGAGAGTTTAGAAGTTACATTTAATCCCAACTATAGAGGAATTAGCTACTCATGATGATGAATACAAGATGAACTTGGAGTAGCATCCTTCGTTCCATAACTATATACTACTATAATATAAGAACTACACTAATCTAAGAGTTTCTGTCTCTAGGATAGTATACAAAATCAATATCCCAAATCAACATGAATATAACAAGGGTCATACCCTATATTTATAGATTTTAATGTGCTGCTCTAGCTTTCAAATCTTGAAGTTTAGCTATGGAGGTTTCCTTCCAAAGTGGGTTTCTTTTGAAGCTTAGGCATTCATCTTTTACAGTTCAACAATGGAGGTTTCCTTGCCATGGAGGTTTCCTATTCATGCTCAACTTCAAATCTAGAGTTTCACGTTTCTTTGCAATGAAGTTTTCTTAAATTGTGGCTTAAGCGCCAAATTCCATTGCTTAGCTGGATGCTTAAAATTTAACTTTTCAGTTCAACTTTTTGGCTTGAGCTGCAACTTTTGAGGCTCAACACCAACTTTATAATTTCCTTCATTTTACCTGTAATCCGAGAAGTACACGAAGGAATCTATGGCTATCATTTTGGAGCTTGAACCATGGCACCACAAATTTTATGTGTCAGATACTTTCGGTGCACCATGGAGTCAGATTGATAACGTTGTCGTTGATGCGATCAAATTAATACTACTTATCCATTAGAACTTCAATATTGTTAAGAAAGTAGTCAAGAAAATAAAAAGGGTAAAGTAACCCAAAGTTGTCTCCCAACGAACACGAAATTGATTTCTAACAAATTAGTTCTTATAAAAATTATACAAAAGAGGTTAGTATAATAAAATAGTATTTGAAAGAAAGAAATAAAATTGGAAAAAGATTAAATAAGACAAAAACAATAGAAAGAAAATAGATTGATTCCACCACTTTCTCAAAATAGATCAATCATCGATTATCTAAAGATTATTAGCCAATTAATTATTGTTGTATATTTGTAAATTAATCAATGTAAAGTCTCAATTAATTTGTTGACGTTCTCACTTTTAACCAAAGTACAATCTCAATTAAAAGTGAGAACTTTTAGATTATCCACAGTAAATTTAACCAAAGTGCAATCTCAATCAAATTTTACTATGTCTACTCATGTCTATTCTTTTATCTCCTCACCAAATAAATAACTCAATTAATCAAAGTAAATTCTTGACGAATTTTAACTTGAGTAAATAACCTTAACCAAAGTAGAGTGTCAATTATTGGTAAAAACTCATTTAATCACATGAAAATTTCTAAATAAAATCAAAGTAAAGTCTTAATTAAATTTAAAAACCCTTGGACTCATATGATCAACATGCACATTGATTTAAAATCATTACTTTCTATTTGATTCAAGAAAAAAAAGACATAGATAAATTAAAATCTCAACAATAATAAAAAGAACAAAGAAATTATTTCATTCCAACCTCAAAATCCATAACGAAATTATAGTAGATCCAACCCAAGAAGCTTAGGACTCCATGAAAATAAAATAAAAATAGGAGAAGAATGAAGAAAGCGAACGAAATTAGGCACCCCCTAAGGGTTCTTGAGCTCTGAAGTTTTGAGCTTCCATTTTCTGTTTTTCCTTGGTCTCTTTATATAGGACTTGGATTGTGCTTTTCTATTGCTAAAATTTCTCAAGTATATTTTAAAATAAAGATAAATATAAATATTATTTATCTTTATAGTGATTATGAATATTTAAAAATATTTGTTGAGATATAGCTAGTTTTAAAACTATTAACAAATATAGTTAGTTGATAATATCAATATCTAATACAATTAAATAAATAAAGGGTTAAATATGTTTTTGGTCCCTGAACTTTCAGTGAATTTTGGAATTAGTCCATTTTGAAACTTTGGACCAATTTGGTCCTTTATCTTTCGAAATATATGGATTTAGTCCATTTAATCAAATTTTGTGAGGTTTATTTGAGATTTCAAGCACGTTTCATAATAGTATTTGACTTAACATTAAAGCAAAAATGTGTCAAATAGTATAAACAACTCAAATACAATCTTGAAATGCGTACGAAACATCAAATAAACTTAATAAAATTTGATTAAAAGGACTAAATCCACTTATTTCGAAAGATGAAGGACTAAATTGGTCCAAAGTTTCGAAATGGACTAATTCCAAAATTCACTTAAAGTTCAGGGACCAAAAACATATTTAACCCATAAATAAATTATTTAAAAATATATGATAAATTATCACCAATAATATTTGCATCAATTTTCTAAAGTTAGCCCACTATAATCCTATTGACCAAATTTGCAGGAAAATCCAAATATATCAATATCCTATAGTCCTTTCTTTCTCTCTAATGAAGCTTTATCTCTCTTCACTAAGGGTTTCTACTGCAGCATGAAGGTGCAAATTTGTGGGATCTTCGTCTTCTGATTTATTCAGACGTGAGAGATTGTGAACGTGCGATATGTGGTGCAACAACATGTCTTCATTTCGCAAAGATGCTTGGACGACTCATGCTCTGGTTTCTCGATTTGTTCCCAACGGCCTGCCATGGGTGTTGTTGGCGTGTTGTGCAGATCCGTGAAATCTCACGATTAGGGTCCGCGATGGCTTGGTTCATGTTGTTCTACTGCATGAGTGTTTTACTGACAGTGCGAGGTATGCGTTGTAGTGGCGATGGTGGCACGAATGTCAGCAGTTTTGGGTTTGCTTCAGCAAGGTGAAAGGGAAGGGACATGGTGGCTAATTTTGCTGCCTAGGGTTTTCGTTGGTAAGAGGTTAAAGATGATGAGGTGACAACATCTAATTGGTCCAATTTTGTGAGTTATGATGTTGCCACATGTCACCATGTGGGTGGACAAGTGTAAAATTGGAGGATTGCCACATGGCAATTGATGGATGGGGTTGATTGTGAGTGGTAGGAGGGCTGAAATTTAGTAATTCAAGAGGTGTAGAAATAAGTTTTGAATGGCCCATCTGAAAATGACGGTGTATAAGTAAAGACTGGGTGCATCCAGCTCCTTGTATATTTCTTTCCAAAATTTCCTAATTTTGGAATTATTTTGTTACTCAGAAATATTTAATTTCACATCTTTAATGAACAAAATTTTAACTTCAGTTACATCAACAAACGTTACAATATCAAAAAATATGTTATGCAACTAAAATTACTTTTTAAGCCATTTTTATCTCAAACTAAATAAGCCTAATTATCACAAATGTTGATAAAATCAATCTTTTAAGCACAAAAATTCAATTAAAACCTTAAATTTAAAGACCAAATGAGGGCAAAAATACACACTCATATTGTAAGGACAACACTAAGAAGTGTATCGATTGTCAGAAACATGGAAACATTAACCATGTCAAGCACGAAGAACTGCATCTTATTTACCCTTCTTAGCCATTTACAAAAATAGGTCATGTATATCCTTAGACCTTTCACCCCCGTAAGAAGGGAAAGTCAAGTTCCTCATAGTCAGTGTTGATTAGTTTAGACAATGAATTAAAGCTCAACCCCTAACAACTATCCATACTCAACAAGTTCAATACTTCGTCTGGAAGAATATTATCTATCGGTATGTTGTACCTCATGATTGTTACAGACAATGGACGACAACAAGGTTAACATATCACCAAATACATAGAACACCGGCAAAAAAATGACCAAATTGAGGCCGCCAACAAGGTTATTGTTGTCGATTTGAAAAAAAGGCTTGACTAATATAAATGGACATGGCCGAAAGATTTATTGGAAGTCGTATGGGCCTATAGATGTACTCCTCAATCCTTGACACACAAATCCTCTTTCAGTTTGGTGTATGGTACGAAGCTCGTGATACCTTTAGAAATTGGAAAACCCTCCTTACGGTGCCAAAATTATGATGAGATCCATAATGAAGAATACCTTGGCATAATTCTTGACCTGCTCATAGAACAATGGGATAAAGCTTAAATCCGAGACATAGCCTCTAAACAAAGAGCGGCTAGGAAGTACAACTCTAAGCTCCAACCATGAAGCTTCATGAAAGGAGACTTAATGTAACACATGGCTAGTAATGCAAGGAAGAAAGATGGCTAATTCTTCGCCAATTGGGAAGAACCATTTCGAGTAAGTGAAGATATCAGCAAAGGAGCATATCGGTTGGAGCAATTGTTAGGGCAGCCTATACCTAATACATGGAATGTAACACCTTTTAAGTTCTATTTCAGCTAAGACTTCTCAGTACAGTAATCGATTTGTAACCCTGGGTGTACACTTTTTCCTTACTTGGTCTTTTATCCCTAATGAAGGTTTTGGCCGAAAAGGTTTTAGTGAGGAACCTCATCAAATAAAATGAGGATTTTTTAAAGTGAATTGCATTGTTCATCTAAGAAATTTTCTACACGTTCCCTGTTGCCTACCTAGGCGATCCTGGTTGAACAAAATTTTATATGTGTTCCCTGCCGCCTATTTAGGCTGTCCTAGTTGAACACAATTTTTTACACGTTCCCTGCAACCTACCTAGGCAGTCCTAGTTGAACAAGATTTTATACGTGTTCCCTGTCGCCTTCCTAGGTAGCTCTGGTTGAAATAAATTTTATACGTGCTCCCTGCCACCTATCTAGGCAGTCTTGCTTGAACAAAACTTTATACGTGCTCCCTCCCACCTACCTAGGTGATCTTGGTTGAACAAAAATTTTTACATGTTCCCTACTACTTACCTAGACAGTTCTAATTGAATCACATTTTATGTGCTTTCCCTGCTTCATACTTAGGCGGTCCTGGTTAAACAAAAGTTTATACGCGTTCCCTACCACCTACCTAGGCGATCCTAGTTGAAAAAAAAATTAATACGTGTTCCTGACCACTTATATAGGCGGTCTTGGTTGAGCAATTCGCTATACGATCCCTTTATTTAGTCAACTCCTCAACGCATAAACCCTAACGCTCTTAACTCTAAATTGTACGTTTTTACTAAAATATGCAAATCTATGGAAGAAAACTAAAAGCATGTTCATACATCATTCAAAAAAAACATTGTTTTTACACAAAATATAGTCATAACAGTACCCAACCATATACAAAAGGAAGAAGGAAATTTAACATTAGCAAAAACGCATTGCCTAGCTCAAACATCCCTAACCATTTCTTCTCAGCATTCCCCATTTCTTCATTACCATCTACAAATTGCGAAGGGCTCACCTTGTTGTATGCTCAATTAAACCCCCACCACCCTCGGCACCGACAACAATAGTGGTTGGTTTGGGATCTTCAGAAGCCTTCAACACCTCTATTTCATCTTCATCAATTAGACGATTGCTATAGACATCCTTATTCACATCAAAGCAAATATCCTTCACCAACACCTGACTGCACAAGAATTCATTCTACCTCAGGACTTTATTAAAGTTATTATGTTTAGCCACCACATACGTCTTTAAATCCTTCATCTCAACCTCCACTTAGGCCACATTACCCTTCCATGCATCAATTTGCCCTTCAATTCTTTTTCTTTATCCTTGGCTTTCTTTTCAAAATCAAGACACTCTTTCCTTCAGGTCCCCAACTATTTATTTTCATTCTCTAGTGCCTTCTCCTTTTTGGCCCATGCCGCCTTATCTTCGTCATACTTTGCTTGCAGTAAAGACAAGTCCTCCATAAGCTTGGACTTATCCCCGTTTCTTAGTTCCTTCTGTATTATATTGCACACTTTCTGACCCATCACAAGGGTCTTGCTGCTAAATTCTAGCATAGCTCGAATGGCAGTAGTTGATTCCATGTCTTCTAGAGCCTTCACCACATCTTATCCAAATTGACCTTGATCCCCTTATGTACACTAATCTTCAACCTCTCTAGACCCCCAAATTCCATCAACTTGCTTACAAAGGTTGAGCTCCTGCCACGACCAAGAAGCTCGATCGTCAACTTCTTCCTCTCCTTCCCAACACACCTCTAGGTTGATGGAAAATTTTCTTCTTTTTGCTTTCAGTTAGATGAGTGTCTACCACAAGCTCTTTTAGATTGGGAAATCTGTCTGCCTAGATTTCTTGCTATCATCAGCCAATTGGTTCCTTAAGTTCTTGAACAGGTTCACCTTGAATCTAATTTTCTTGGTGTGTTGAGCCACGTATCCATCACCCATAATAAAATCTCCAAATTAGAAAAATAACACAAAAAGAATGTATAAATTTAAGATTACCTTGTAATTCAATAAGTGGTTAAGTGGATAAATACATCCTAATTATACTTTTGTAGGCAACTTGTGGGGAAACTTCTCAAGAATCCCCACAATCCACCTATCCTCCTCCTATAACATGTCCTTATAGCTCTATGGGTTTTCTATCCAATAAAACATAAATTTTGGCTTGTCATATGTTATCGACTAGGCTTCATAAATAACCTAAAAAAGTTTTCTTTATATCTCTTAAAGGATTGGGAATAAGAATCTAGTACAATGATGCCTAGCCTACTAACCAGCGATAGCCAAGTTACAGGCTCCTTCAGATGGGTGCCATAGAAATACAAAAAACATTCAGGGGACAGAGGCAAGTATTGTGCTCGACAAAACAACCTAAATGCTTGAAGATAACCCCAATTGTTTAGATGTAATTGTGTAGGTGCAACATTCAATAGACAAAGAACACCCATGGTGAACCCGTCAAAAGGTAACCTAACATGCAGCTATACAAAAATGACACATTTACATATAAAATAGCTCCTCAATATACCCCTCTCAGCCAAGACAAACATTGTCCATGATACATACCCTATCTAGTGACACTATATCAGACGAAATTTCTCTCTCAAAGACATAAACACTCTACAACTCCAAGTTCAAAATCCTACACCACCTATATAATGAAAATTATCCACGAACCAATGGATTCACCCACTCAAACCCGTCCTTTTAAGGTAAGTTACTCTCAGCGTGCTCTTCGACATGATCCCCCTAATTTTGCCAACTATTTCAATTACTAATCCCTCTGTCCTAGACATCAAATCCTTCAAAGAAGATATCAAGTATCGACTACCCCGACAACCTGGCCCTTCAATAGAACGTATACTCGAACTACTTTGAGATATATCTTCTAGATGGATTATGTTGGCACTTAAAACTTGTCTAGGAAAAACCTTGGCAGTAGAAGAAAAAGTACAACCACTTGCTAATAAAATGACACAAATGAACCCCTTTTATAACAAAAACTCAACAACCTTTCATCTTCCCACCATAAACAATATAATCATTACATCTTAGCAATAAGGAATGGCTAACTTAAGGAAGCGACTCTGCACCTTCTTAATTTTCTTTATTTTCTGTGCTAAACACCAGTTACAGCTCCTCGACTGACACACCTCTTCAAGTCCAAGCCAAGCCTCTTAAAAAGCCACTTGTAGTTTTGTCATGTCAATCTTTTCCTTTACAACCTCTTAGTCATTTACACTCCTCGAGGCTAAGGGGACTACTATGACTATAAGGTGACTAACCAAAGAAATATGAAATTTTCTTTACATAAGAAAAAAATAGAAAATCGAGAACCATGAACCGCCAACCTGATGTAAATGTATATGTCGCGATATATAAGCACATATTGAAACTCATATTCAAATCTTTGGCAATAATTTTGCAAAATGGTGAGGGGATGGTGTCCCATAAATGACTAGTCAGTCCGTAATTTTAGGCTTAAATAATAATTAAACATATTTCATAAAGGACTAATCTTAAGCCTTTAACAAACAAACCATGCAAAAGATTAGGGGCCTAATGTACTACCTAAGGGTCAACTGTACATAGTACGTGACCTGCAGTAGGATATTTGTTGGTAGAACGATAAGCATGCAAATCCACATCATGAACAAAAAGACTTAGTTGAAATTAGCTCAAAACCCAACCAGACCACCTAGTAGACGGACCTCCAAAACCAGGCCCACAAAGCCCATATTAGTACGAAAGCCTATAAATTGGTCCAAGCCCATAATCAAGTCAAATCCACGTAAGTTACTAGATAGTGATCATTAGAATATTAGTATTAATACACGTGGACCCTGGTAATTGACTTACTTTTTCATTAATTTCTATAATTGGAGATTTGACTATGGAGGAGAGCTTCTAGTTCACTTGGGCATCGGAGTATCTTTAGCAAGTATACTCTTGTTTTCCACTTGAAGAAGGATGAGAACTTGAAGGATGACTACTACATTCAGAGAAGGAATTAATTTAGAAGCCTTGAAATCTTTGCAAGGTATTATTTGGACCCGTAAGAACATAAATTTAAAATTAGTCAAAATATTATTTGTCAAAATTAAATTTTCACTCAAAAGTACATGTTTTTTTTTTTAATTTTAAACTCTAGTATAACTAATTATTCATGGGTGAATTATTTGCGGATAATATTTTTTACAAATTTATTCATGTACAAACTTAATAATTTTATTTTATGAATTTACAAAAATTATGCATAAATGAACTTATACATTTTTATTACAAATTTTTATAGAAAATGTAGAAAAAGCTTTAAGAATATCAAAATATGGGGTGACAATGCATGGCCTAAAGAGACAATGAAACAAATACATGTAGTTTTCTATGACGCAATCAAAGTATAAAACCAGACTAATAAGTTAATTTATCATATTAAAATGGTTAAAAGAATTTATCTTTCCAAGTGTAAATCTCAAGTTAAAAACATTAATAAACTCTAATTCTATTTTTCCTCGCTGAAAGATTGAAGATCCAAAAATAGTAGTGGATTTTAATCAATAATTTTGGAAGGTAAAATAATATACTAAAACTTAGATTTAATATAACGTCTCTATGCATGAGTTTGGGATTACAACTCCCCTACCCCTTTAAGATTTGTTGGTGCAAGAAATGTGTCAAACAGTGTAAATAACGCCAATGCTATCACGAAACGCGTTTGAAACGTCAAATAAACTTAACGGAATTTGGTTAAAAGGACTAAATTCACACATTTCTAAAATAGGGGGACTAAATTGGGCCAAAATTTCGAAAATGGACTAATTTGAATATTCATTGAAAGTTAATGGACCAAAAACATATTTGAGTCTTCATATAAACAAGTCAAATAAATAATACAACTATTCCATTGTAATTATTTATGTTGATTATTTTGGATATTGATGCGAAAAGTTCTAAAGTTTCCATGCCAACTAACACTACCAAAAAAATAGGAATTACATATGGCAAAAATCCGTGGATAATGACAAAAGTCTGTGGGTAATCAAAAATTATCCATGGATTACCAACGACTCTAAATTTGCATGTAATAGTGGCATAGGTCAATTTTGATGGATTTCTAGTCTGTGGGAAATGTCAGCCATGGGTAATACATACGGAGTGTAGTCTGTGGGTAATTACCCACCACTCAAATTCTGTGGGAAATACATACGACCACCTTTTGTGGGTAATTTCCCATTGTAGACAGTTTGTGGGTAATTTCCCACGAATAAATTTTATTGGGTAAAATTATTGACCATTTTAAACCTGTGAATAATTAATATGGATTTATTCAAAAACAGAAATAATGCATTAAAAATTGTAATCATTTTAATATTCAAATAGCATTGAACACAATATTTTTCAATTAGACAATTCAAAATTAATTTCAAACACTATCCAAATCAAACATAATCAAAAATAAAATGAAAGATAACATGTCAAAATGCAATCAATCTAAAACACCATAAAAAATGCAAATGAAATTGAAACACAATCTAAGATTCAAAAGTTAACATAAAAGATTCATCCAAATATACTATAAACAAAGTTTAAACATAATCAAAATGAAGTCAAATATCTATCCTAATAATTAGCATAATCATGATCTTCATCTTCGTGTTGTGCATGCTCATTGTGTTCTTGGTTGGGTGGTGGTTTTTGCTTTTGGCTTTTTTTGATAATTTTTTGTAATAATTAATACTTCGCGCTACTTTTTAAACATATGGTAATATGGATAACCATTCCTTGTGTGAATATATTGCGTCTTTTCCGAATATCTTGTTTATAAGTATATATATATATACACGGTTCATGTTGTCATTTTGGATACCTCGCATTTTTTTGAAAAAGAGCCGTCTTTTTTGTGTAAATAGTTAAAAATGTAACGACCGATTGTGAATTTAGGATTACGTGCTTATATCATAATCATGTTATCGAAGTAGGTTTTCGGAAACTTGTCTTTATTCAAGTGACTGTTGTACTTGGTTTGCTTGATTAGGATCGATTTTAGATATATAGTGGGGAAATTACTTTGTTCAACCAGGACCGTGCACTTAGTAGGAACTCATTTTGTTCAACCATGACCGTGTACTTAAGTAGGCGACAAGGAACTCTTTTTGTTCAACCAGGATGGTCTACTTAAGTAGGCGGCAATGCATCGTTCTATTCAACTAGGATCGCTTACTTATGTAGGCGGCAAGATACTCGTTTTATTCAAATAAGATCGTCTACTTATGTAGGCGGTAGGGAACTCACTTTGTTCGACCAGGATCACCTAGTTAAGTACGTGGTAGCGAACTTGTTTTGTTCAACCAAGACTACCTACTTAAGTAAGTGAGAGGGAATTATGAAAATTTGCATGCAGTTTGGGAGAGATAACCTTGATTTTATTAATTGATGGGGTGCCTCATTAAAAACTCCACGACCAAAACTCTCCTTAGGGAAAAAAAGTCCAGGTAAGGAAAAAGGGTACACCTAGGGTTACATGTGATTCCTCTGTTTTTACGGCCCGGTCCTTAATTGAAATAAAATTTGAGATGAGATATATTCTGTGTTTGAAATTGGTTCCCCGGATAGTTGCTCCAGTTTGTATGCTCCTCTTTCGACATCCTTATACTTTCTTACCGCTCTCTATTTAGTTGTCACGTTTCTGATTTCTGCTTTTTCTTGTAATTCTATTAACAGGTCAAGGCTTGTGTAGAGGCTTTCTTGGTTGAACTTATTGTCATAATTTTGTCTTCTTAATGAGGGTTCTTCTATTTCGACCGAGATCATAGCTTTTGTCCCGTATACTAGACTAAATAATGACTCATGTGTGGCTGACTGAGGGCGTGCAACTATATGCCTAAAGTACTTCTAGTAGCTCTTCCAACCATTTTCCTTTTGACTTGTCTAGTCCTTTCTTAGTTTTACTAGGATAACCTTGTTGGTGGCCTCATCTTGCTTGTTAGATTGGGGGTGTTCAACTTAATTCGTGATGTGTTTTATTCCTAGCCGGTATAAAATTTTGCCAACTTTTTGTCTATAAACTATCGTCCATTGTCCGTTATTATGGTGTGCGATAACCCATAGCAGCATATGATGTTTTTCCAAACAAATTGCTAAACTTGTTAGGCTGTAATTGTAGCTAATGGTTGAGCTTCAATCCATTTCGTAAAGTAGTTGGTTCCCACTATGAGAAACTTAACTTGCCCCTTTCTCGGAGTAAACGACCCTAATATATCCATCCCCAATTTTGCAAATGGCCATGGGGAGTATATGTGGTGCAACTATTCTTGTTTTACGTGAGCGAAGTTATCATGTTTTTGGCATGGTATGCACTTCTTAACAAAGTTATGTCAGTCTGCTTCCATAGTCAACCAAAAGTACCCCGCCCTCAAAATTCTTGCTGCCATTGTATGTGATCCGTAATGGTAACTGCAAATACCTTCATGAGATCAAATTGAATTAAGTGAAAGAAAAAAAACACTCCCAAAAGCATCTACTCTATAATGATCTCAGCCTCATCATTGGTCGCCTCTTCCACCCCTACAATAGTGCCAACATTAGTTGCTTGAGGATCCTCTGAGTCTTGTTGGTCTCCATTTCCTCCTCGTCTAGTAGTCATCCCGCAAAGTCGTCCTTGTTTACATCATAGCGAGGATCCTAAACCTTCACTTCTTTGTAGAAGGGCGTCGCTTGCCTTAGGCCCTTGTTAAAATTATTTATATGTTTCTGAACTATGCATTTCTTCAAATCCTCAAGCTCAGCCTCTATTCCCTAGTACTTCTCCTTCATCTTCTTCACCGAATCCAGACACCTTGTCTTCCGCGAATCCCTGGTATATGAACCAGTCTTAGATTAAGAAACTTAACACACAATGTAGTTGTTATAACAAGCTATATGAACCAAAACACTTGATGTGTGTTAGTAGTTTACCAATCACAATACACCCCCACAATTCTTGTTGTTATCGTTGTGTTGCGCTACTAGGCCATGCGCGTGCCCGGTATTCATGAGTGCTCTAAAGATCATGCCAATATCTCATACAAGCAGCCCCACTCGACACTTATATAGGTGATTTCATCAAGTGTATACTACAAATCATACACCACCCATAAGGATATGAAAATCATTAAAACTTTTTTTAAGTTAAAAGTCTTAAACCTTAGAGAATTTTAATTACAAAGTTTAACCTCTCAATAATGTAGTCTCTAGGACTTTCACACACACCATAGGAATGAACATAATTGATTAAAATAAATCAATTAATTTAGTGCAATCAAAACTAACAAGTGACTTGTTCTTACCCATATGAACCTTATTCATGGGATCTCTAATCACAAAAGGTTGGGTTACCATCACTTGTTTGTTTCAAGTGGCTCAAGTTTCATTCCCCCCGATGTTTCTATAATCATATTTCATCGTAGGATTTTGTCAGAGGATCTGCTAGATTCCATTTTGACTTCACATACTTAATGGAAATTGTTTCACTCTTCAGTAGCTATTGCTGATTGGCAATCACAATGTATTTTCATTCCTAGTGGAATGTTAGCTAAAAAGTTCGCCAACTACTCAACTTCACTATCAGCCCTTTCAAGAACAACATACCCATATTTCTTGTTGATCTAACAATAATTGTTTGCCTAGCTGATCTCCATGAAATCACACTACCCCCAAGTGTGAACCTATTACCATTAATGGATTTTGTCTCGTCTGAATCAAATATTCATTTAGCATCATTGTACCCTTCTAGTACAATGGGAAAATCCACTATATTCAATGACATATTTCATTGAATCTCTTAAGCATCTCATAAGTCTCAATATTCCTAATTAGAATATTAAGTGTATTTTCTCAGTCTACTTACTACATAAACAACACCTGGTCTAGAAACCATCAAAGGTAGTAAGCTCCCAATTGTCTGGGCATACTAAGGTTGAGAAAATAATTCTCCTATATTTTGCTTTAATTAGTATCATAAGGGATATTCACTCATTTATAATTACTAAACTTCCTAAGAAGTTTCTCAAGAACACTTTTGGGATAGTAATAATATCACCCTTCCTTATGATTCTATCTTAAAATTCACATTGGCTCCACCTATCACCAACTTATATTTGAAAGAAACTATCTCATTGCATAACATGTCATCCACATATATAATGACATATTTTCTATTTTTTATATTTGAGGTACTATTAAATATCATTAGAATAAAAGTCATCCTAAATAACTAGTTATTTATTTTTCTTTGAAAATGGGTTAGATTCATTCACACATTTTTTTTAAATAATTGAGTAAAATTATCTGACCCCCACAATCTTAAATATTAATAATTGGCAAACAAATAAATACCTGATGATATCATCCACCGTATAGCTTCATCCTTGAAGATGAGGTTTCACGAAAGTCCATTCCGAAAGCGCACTTTGATCTAAAAACATTGTGGACCAACCTTGCACCTTAATATTATAGGATTTCAATTTTGAATATGTGCCACTTCCGTAGAATGCACATCCATGGCCCACCACCATTTCTTCAAACAATTAAATTTATTCAACAAAGGGACCTACCAGCACCCACCAGCATATCCCTATCTTCATGCATTAAAACCTTTTTTTTGTAACTTCCTCTCCTTTTTCTTAGGCATGTGAGGGGCAGTTTATTCTTCATATATGGTGAACTCCATGTTGTAATCGTTCATCACGTTTCCATGCTCAATACTGAAACCTGGTGTGGAAAATAATATCCCATCAAATGTGGATGTGAGATCAACTTGTGGAGGAGATCTCGGTGCAACGACATGCACCATCCTAAAAAGGAGGGAGGCTTGCTAACGTTGCAACAATTGCAACACTATTATTTTTGCAATACAATTATAAATATATAACACTAACTACTCTGGTACTAAAAAATAACACCCCAGTTTTTCACTTCCTAAAATTTATAATTAACACAAATTACATAATCAAAATAAAACTTCATTTCTACTTCGTAGAAAATATAAAAAAATCACTGTTTTACAACCATAGACTTTATTGAAAAGGAAAAATATAAGACTAAAAGAGTGTCTCGAACATCTCCCGATATTGACCACTCTCCCTAGTCTCTTAAGCCACTACTTAAGAAATTCATCAATTAATACCTTTGACAAGCCGAGTATCAACCTCTCCAGGTTACAATGAGTATAACCTCTTCAAGAATCATGTGTATATCCTCTTTGTGAACACGAGTATAAACCTCTCCAAGTTGCAATGAGTTTAACTTCTCCATGTATCATGCCAATCTCCCCATAAGATCAACAACTCAATTATAATCAAATGATAATCTTTCACCCAAGAGAGTCACAATAAAGTGCACAAGTTCACTTCATATAGTGAAGGATTTACAATGGTTACACTCAACCCAATAACACTCTTTAACAAAAATATATATATGATAATATAATTTCTCACAGTGTTTCTCTCTATGTATTTTCTCTTTTTCTCGGCAAGAATGATTGTGACAGTATTTCAACACTTCATATTTTTCTCTCTCGTATCTCTTCTTTCTTCTTCATCTAGGTATTTGATATATATAGTTGTGTTTGTATCACTTGATAATTGATGCAAAGTTAACTTTAAATATCTTCGTGTATTTGAATATCTGCAAATATTCTTTGTCATTCTTCACTTTGAAAGTTATTGATAATCAATCAAAGTGTATTGTTTTTTGTGAATTATCAGGTTTTTCCTTTCCATCCTTTAAACAATATGAATTCTGAATATTATAATGTTGAGGCTTCGATCGTTTGAAGATTCTTTTATCGTCTTCAATCTACAGAGTGTATTTCTTATCTCGTGATTGATTGATATTCATTGACAATATTTTAGAATAATTAATTAGAGAGGAATTTGAAATACTTTCTTTTCTTGATAATTTAATATGTGATCAACATTCTAGATGTTTTCTAAATATATCTTCACCCTTATCTTGAACTATCCTTGGTTTCCATATATTGTCTTTAATCAAAATATCTTCAAACACTGTTGAGACTTGTTGTGCAATTCGCTTTATCATGTTGATCATCAATCTTCAATGTTCATATTTGTTTGATCACTTTGCCAATGATCTTGATCCCCTTGAGATTAGATATAATGTTTTCACACCATTCCAAACTTGATTTGCTTGATCAATTGATACTCACTCAATAATTTGAATTTTACTTGTCATGTCATTCTTCCAATTAGGTCATCTAATGTGTAACATCCCGATCGAATATTACGAATTTAAATAATAAAATAGAGAAATAATACATCAGCGTCATTTATTAAAACATCATTTCCCAAAATTGCGGGAAATTTAAAACTTTATTACGTCATTATGAAATACCTTAAATCCATAATTAGAAAACTCCTTACAATATCAAAGTCTAGTAATATAAAAATTTATAATTTATTCAAAAACATAATGAAATCTGGTAAAAACTCCTCCCAGTCAAGCCCCCGCTCCGGCTCTATGCCTCACTAGATCCACCTACAACATCATCTGCTCGTGTGTACCGCGTACACGATCATCGCCAAACACAAGCAGATAGGGTGAGCTAATAATTAAATAATCATATATATAAGACATTTATATATCAATACAAGCATACCAAAGGAATTCCATCCTTTGATTTCATGTCACATGGCCACCACCATGTTACCCGTGTTCTACGTCTTCTAATGAGTACTTCAAGATGTCTTGCTACCACACCTACCAGCCACAACTGGTAGAGCACGTGCAGGAAACCATGCTACGGACCACACTACGTAACGCCAAGTGGAGTTCCCAATACGAATAACATTCGTAATGTCCCAAGACTATCAAACTTGTCAGCTCAGTACTAAGGAGGGCAATCTAACTGGACCCATCCATACGCGCCACAACATGCAAACTCACACCGGCAAAACTCGTTAACCCGAGCCACAACTCAAGAGTTCCTCGTGTTCATCCGTCATCTTGAGCCACAACTCAAGGATGCCATTCCGAGCAAAAACTCAAGGAATGCCACATGTTTAACCCTTATCCCGAGCCACAACACAAGGGATACGTTTCGAGTCACAACTCGAGGAACACTAGCAAGACGACCTTCGAAGTATCACCAAAGCCTTGTAGACCACACACATCCAAAGCAAGCAAAACAAAGGCTTAATCTGTGGATCCGAGCCACAACTCAAGGAATGCCACGTGTTTGACGGTTATCTCGAGCCAAACGAAACATGCCTCTAGATCGCCTGATGGGGGACACATGTCGCCAGGCGCCAAGCGCCTCTGATCCCTCTACCTCTACAGGTATCGCCTGGCTGGACGACCCTTACCGTCAGGCGCCACGCATTCTAGTCGCCACTATGAGTGTAATTATCGCGTGGTAGGCAAACCCCACTGCTAGGCGCTACACCAGTACTTACACAGTACTGGTTTTTTAGTTCTGGTTCAGGCACAATGACTCACACACCATCCACATTACCACTCATTCCGCGAATCATAAACTGAGTCACTTACTGTATGAATTAAGTGAGTTAGCATACTCCTTTTCATACACCTTCATTCCCTAAATACATTACATTTCTTTCTCATATTTTATTACTCGTTCAATTCTTATTTAAAGGCCTTATTTCATTAAAGTACCACCACCTATGAAGCTCATTTACTATGTCACCAATGATTCATACTTTCCAACATGATCCTAACAATGATTTCATCACCAAGCATTACTCTCCAATATTTCACATACTCATTCATACACATGTAAGATCAATTTGCCCATGAGTTACAATCAATAACTGAATTTCTCTACCTATGCTTAACTTAAACTAGCCACTACACCTTCTTATAACTCAATCCCAATCTCAACTGCCTATCAATACATTAAAACATGTAATCTCGGTCCCCTTCTTTTAATCACGCTTTTCTTTCTAACCTCCAAGGTATTTATAATAGCATATTTCAACTCTATTGTCAAATAACCCCAAACTGATTCCCACTCTGAATTTCCCTGTCTGCACTGCATGTCACAATCCACCATGGCAACTATACTAATATGGTGCCTGGCGGTAGCTACGGTGTCGTCAGGTGATTCATGCAATTCTTGGGAAAAACCCAGAATTCCCTTTTTTGTATGCGAACCCTGACATGTCCCGAATTCTAGTTTCTCCAAGTTTTTGACTTAATAGTCTACACTCATGTGATTAAGTTCATACTTCATTCATACCCTCGTAATACACAAAAATTCAATTTATCTGCCTCATTTTAATATGATCAAAATCCAAAACCCCCAAATCTGAAACCCTAATATTCATCTTTGGTTAATTCCACTTAACTCTTGCTCATCTCATTGAAATTCCACTATGATCCCTTTTTCCCAGATTCCCATAATCTAGTACAACGTTTCCACTAATCAAAATCAATCTAGAACTCCAAGAACATCAAAATCGAGCCAAAATTGGATCGCGCCACCTGGCGGATGCTTATCACCACTAGGCCATTCATCAAAACCCAAAAAACTAGGTTGATTAGCTTATGTCGCCTGGTGGCACAAGGCTCACTGCTAGGCGGTTCCGCGTAGGAACCTAGAAAACACACAAAATAACATGAATCGCCTGGCAGCAGTTCATCTTTCGCCAGGCAGTTTCTGGAAAATTCCCAGAAACTACGAATTTAAGTAGAATCAGGCAAAGCTTAATCATAGAATTATACATACATCATGCAAAAGACTATTACAAAATAAATTTACAGATTCCAGCTCCCCTAACCTGGTTTCCTTGCTAAAACTTGAGAATTCCAAGGTTCTTCTTGATCAACAATGGCTTCTCTTGCTTCCCCTCTTTTCAACTCCTTATCTCACTGACTATCACAGTTTTAGCTCAGAACTCTCTCTCCCTTTTGTGCACCACAATGGCAACCTTCAACCTTTCTCTTTTCCCTCTTAATTTCTTCCTTAATTGGTTCTTAATTAAGGTTAATGGCCAAAAACGAAAATTGGCATTAACATGACCTTAATTATCATTCAAGACTCATTTAGTGGTTGTTTTTCCAGCCCCTCTTGGCTGTCCCTTTGTTAGCTAGGGTTTCTGGCTTTTCACCTTCATGCCAAAAAGAAAATTAGCAAAAAGAAAGCTTCATTTGTCTCTACTAAGGTTCAAACCCATAACCATGCCAATGTCAAGTAAATGCACAACCATTCAATCCATTCATGTTTTATGATAATTCCTATAAATATAGGATTATATTATCACTCCCTATGTTCAATTATATTGTTAAAATAATGCACAATTAAAATAACATATAAATGGCATACGTAGGACTTGGACCTAAGTCCTCTCACAAAATAAAGTACTCTCAACCAATTCAACTGGTACTATTCCTTGTCACAACAGTCAATATTTAATGCCATAAAGGCTGCCACTACCCGCATTTATTAATTATTTATTTATTTAATTAATTAAATTTCGCGGGTCTTACATAATGGAAGTGCTCGTCTAATAGTTATTTCAACATTGTGCTTCATAAGTTGACTTTGACTTGTCTAATTGATACTCATCTAATAGAAGTATTCAACATTAAGCTCATTAAGATTACTTTGACTTATCTAGCGTAGAAACTTGTTTAATGCCTTTGTGAATTAGCGTTTCACTTGTCTAACATCGTATTAACTTGTTTGATTGTATTTGTCTAATCTATTTTTCTACTAGTATTGACTCATCTAATATCTCATTGGCTTGTCTGATAGATACTCATCTAGTATCCTTTGTGTGCTTTTTGCATTGACTTCTCTAATGCACTATGTTGACTTGTTTGCTTGCTTACCTTGACTCGCCTGATGCTTCTTTGACTCATCTACTCTTGTTAGAAGTCTAGAACTTTGCTATTTTAGATTGACTTTTTTCGTCAACATGGTCGTCTAATGCCGCATCTTACTCTTTACATTGTTTCAGTTGTGTGGTCCTTAAGCTCTGACTTGTTGTCTTGATTTGTCTAATGTATTCAACTTCACGCAAGTTGTCTAACACTTGTGTAGAACCTGAATTCTCTGATGGCTTCATTGTCTAATCTAGCCTTCCACTCGTCTACCCAATGCTTTCAACTATGTTCATCTAAGCCTTGTCATCTCATATGTTTGCTTCTTCCTTTCAAGTTGTAACTTGTTCTTTGTTGTGTTGTGCTTGTCCTAAACTCATTGCACACACATTAGCTGAACAAACATATGTATATATACATTCACATTCACATGCAGATCATGCACACATTCTTGCCTTATTTAATGGTCATGTTCACATATCTAATGATGCTTGTTTCTTGATTAACCCTTTTTATGTTCAGAGATTTCCTAAAATATTGTTCTAATCATTCTTGGCTTATCTAGAACATGTTTACTTATCTTTGTTTGTTTCTTAGCTAAACCCTTACAAACTTAGACTCATCTATAGGGTTTTCCTGCATCTACTGCTAACAATCTCCTCTGGTGATAAATCATGATCATCACAAATGGAGACCACAACCACAAAATAGAAGGGTAAGCTAACGTAACGAAGTAAAACATCAATTTTGAGAATAAACTTCGAAAGTGTTTAAAATCCCAAAATATCTAAAAATAAGAATATCTTTTTCAAAAAATACTTGTATTCCATTAAAGTAAAGCATATGAAAGTTCACCAAGTTAGACTCTTAGGAAAGAGAGGTGAGTCACAAATGGACAAACTTAAAATCTTTGTCTTTCCTAGCTAGAGTCTTTTCAAGATCATTTTTCACTAGTCTCAATAGTCATTCAAAAACTTAGATAATTGAAAATAACATACCAATAACTTTTAAAATGAAATAAAGCATTGACTCGCATATTTCTCAATCTAGAGACATTTGTCCTTTGACATCAACTCAATAGAGTTCTCTGCCCAAAGACACCAGTCCTCTGGCTTTAACACTTCAAACCTGTCTCAAGTAAGCCTCGATTTATAAAGTTCTCAGTCTACAAACATTTGTCCTCTAACATCGACACTCGAGAACTAAGTATCAAACACTAGTCAATCAAGTTCTTTGCCAGAGACATCTATCCTCTGGCTTCGACACTCCAAAGACCCTCCACCAAAAAAAGCACACTCAAACATAGATCGTAATGTTCTTTGCCTAGAGACATTTTTCCTCTGGTTTAAAACTGCCATTTAATAAAAAAAAAACTTTTTTAGAATAATAATTTCAAAATCAAAACTTTCAACATCTTCACCACCAAAACCATATTTTCATCATCAAATAAAAAAAATATACAAAACTAAAAAGAATCATAATCTACTCAGCTTCACAACACACATACAAGTAAGAAAGTTTGCCTCCATCACTACCTAAGATACTCACAAACCCTTATACCCATGAAATTTTATTTAAACTATTTTAAAAAATTATAAAATATCCTTTTTTTAAATAATTGCGATTATCAATGGGCACTTGTGGATTTTAAAAAATTTGCAGGTATTTTTTAAACGGGTACCTAACGGATAAAAGGGTGGGTTGCAGAAGCATTAACCATGCCTGACCTGACCCGTTGCCATCCTTACTTATAACATCTAACAATATCTAATAATATCCTTTTAATTGAATAATTTATTTACCCAATCATATATCTTAAAAGTTCTTTTAAATAAAATAAATAACTAATACATTATTTTATCTGCTATCATAATCTTTTAAATAAAAAAATTTTCTAAATTTAATAATTAACAAATCAATAAATCTTTTAAATTATATTGCTAATAAACCATTATATAATTGACTTAAAATATACTTTTTACCTCATTTATCTATTTTCCTAATTACTATAATTTCTAAGGTCTAATAGTCAATACTAGGGATGACAATATGAGCCTAGCCCGTCAGGTCGGCACGGAGGTCCCCAAAAAAAAATACGTGGGATGGGCTAAGGTTGTTGGTAAAATCATATCTGTTTGATATATCTTAACCAAGAAAGGGATCTGAACTGGTTATTGAGTCTTTCACTTATTTAAATTAAATTTTGAAAGTTTCTTTAACCTTTATGACCCAATTAACCAATTTTACAGTTCTGTGTTAATGGACTATGTAAAGCAATCAAGAAAGATGTAAAAGATGAGAGAAACAAAAAATACAACAATTTTTATACTGGTTCGATTCAAAATGAATCTACATCCAGTCTTCTCCTAAGTAACCCACTTAGGAGGATTCCACTAAATCAATAGAGTTACAAAAATTACAAGAGCATCTATATATAATTCAAGACCCTAAAGACTAAGGAGCATGATCTACAAATCAAGAACTCCCCCTAGATGCAATGCATCTACACAATTGCACCTAGACCTTCACTTTACATAGTGAATCAACTATGAACAGAAATACAATAAGAAAGAAGCAAGGAACGAATACACCTAGTGGATGTGCAGATTTGTCACTTGATCCTAGATCCAAGCTTGACCCATCAAGGTTGAATCCACCATCAATCTTCTTGAATGTCCCATTGAATGATCTCCCAATAAAGCACAAGAACTCGGTGTAACTTGATCTTAGAAAAAGAAGTCTCTCAGTTCGTTTCTCTATAATTCAGTTATTTTCTCTTTGTTTTAAAACTGATTTCAAAACTATTTTTATACCAGAGTTCTGATGTAGTAATTAATGGATTAGGTATTTACCTAATAGATTATCGTGAGTGTATTTTCACTGCATCAGTGCAGTGCCTTAATATAATCTATTAGTTAAGTATTTAATCCATTTACGAGTTCTGCTTTTGACACATTCAAAAGTTTGATAGCTAATTTAATCCAATTCAAGCTTCTTTTATATGTAATGCTTGATCTACAACATCTAATGTACAAGCTAGAAAATCAGGACTAATCCTAAACCAATGATGCACATGATGCATAGCCTTGGACATCATCAAAACCATCTTCACTTGAGTTGAACAAGCTCCCCCTTTCAAGAATCTCCCCCTTTTTGATGATGGTAAAAATGTGTCCTGCAAAATAGAGACAAGACAAACAACCTTTCTCCCTTTTTGGACATTAGCAAAAAGAAACAGAGGGGTGTAACACAACCAAACCAGCACATACCAAAGCTATCACACATTAACAATACAAAAGTATGATAGTATTAACAATGTAGCAGGTGAAATCAGTAGCACAGGTTAACATCAGAGTGCAGACAACCATAAATCAAATTAGCATTGTAATATCTGTGTAAATCAGCAGTGCATAAATTAATGGAAGTGTAGAGCAAATAGAAACCAAGACCAATGGGATGGATAAACAGATCCAGCAACAGGAATATCAGAGTGCATACAGGCAGTTAAGGATTACAGTACAAGCAGATGACTAATCTAATGAATTATGTAGTGTTCAGAAGCAAATGAGCCATAGCAGGAAAATGATAATCGATTAGAGAATGACCTAATGGATTAATTTAGTGAACAAACATGTAGTAAATTCAAAATATGGGAGTACTTCAACCAACAATTATACTTAATCACAATAGAAGAGGAACTTTTCACCTTGGCAATGCCTAAAATTTGACCTTTGTTATTATCACCTCTTGTAACATGACCATTAATTGGCTTTGTAAGATATCTTGCAGAAGTTCTTCACATCTCCTTTCATGTGTCTTGAGCATCCATTATATAGAAGCTACATTGCTTTCCTTGCATCAAGACACAACTGAAACATAGGTTAAAGAGAAGATGCATGTACCCAATTGAACTTGGGTCCTTTCATGTTAGTGGTTTGAGGTGTTCCTTTAGGTACCCATTTGCACTCTCCTTTAGGAACCCCATAATTTCTAAAATAGTAGGAATTTGATTCATGTCCAAGTTCAGAACAGTAGGAGCAAATAGAAGATGTTAATTTACTCATATTTAGAAAATTTCTGGTGCCTAATGGATTAAATTTGCCACTGTAACCTATTCCTTCTTTGTTAAGCACACTCCTTTGAGATCCTAACACTGCATCAAGGTTTGATCTTCCCAAGGTGAATTTTAAGAGAGTTTTCATTAGGTAATCTATCTTTTCTAGCTTTCCTGGGTATTTTTCACATTGGGGAGAGCTTGTGTCATCTTTGGACCTAGAGTGTTTCTTAGATTTTTCTAGTTTTTCAAGACTTGTTATCAGATTTTCATTTTCCTCTTCTAGTTGTTTTACTTTACCTTCAAACCATTTAATTTCTCCTCTACGCTTATTATTTGACTTTTGCAATTTCGTGACTTCCTTATGCAATTCATTACAAGCATTAAGTAATTCATAGTAGTTATTTTCATCATCATTGGAGTTGAAACTACTCACACTGCTCTTAGAAGAGCCTATTCTAGCCATAAGATAGAGGTTAGTTTCTTCCTTAATGCTTCCATCAGATTCACTAGATGAGTTGGAGTCACTGTTGTAAGCTTTCCTTTTCTTCTTGTGCTTGTCTGCCTCACCTTTCTCTTCTAGTTTTTGCTTCAACTTGAGGACAGGGCATTCAGGTTTGATGTGTCCCATTTTTCCACACTCATAGCAGGTTGGAATAACATGTTTTTCTTGCTTCCTAGAGGATCTTTTAATTTCTGCAAAATTACTGTTAGTTTTATTCTTGTATTTCAGAAATTTTGAGAACCTCTTTACTATTAGTCTCAAGGCTTCACTGTCGGAGTTATAATCATCATCTGCATATCCAACCTTTTTGGAATTAGATTTTGCAGCAGATTTTAGAGTCTCTTTAAGGCTATAGTGTGCCTTTTTTCTCCATCCTCTTCTTCCTTGAGTCTTCCAAGCTCTAATTCATGTTCCCTCAATTTTCAAAAGGGAGTGGCTATTTTCATGCTAGTGAGATCTCTTGATTCAGAAATAGCTATGACTTTTGGCTCCATGTCCTATTTAAGATCTTCAAAATTTTGATATTGAGTTCCCCTTTGTCAAAAGTCTTGCCAAAAGCTAGGAGATGATTTACTATATGTGTAAATCTTTTTTGCACATCACAAATGCTTTATCCAGCCTTCATTCTGAACATATCATACTCCTAAATGAGAGTGTTTTTCCTTGCCCTTTTGACTTCATTTGTGCCATCATGGGTTACTTCCAAAACATCCCACATTTCTTTGGTTGATTCACACACAAATACCCTGTAAAATTCACCCAAAGTTAGTGCAGAAGATATAATATTTTTGGCTCTAACATCATAGTGTGCCCTTTTATTCTCATCAAGAGTCCATTGTGAGAACTCTTTGGGGACAGTTTTGCCTTCCACAACTTTAATGGGTTTAAAAGGTCCATTAACTATAACATCCCAAACCCCTTTGTCCATTGATTCAAGAAAAATTTGCATTCTAATTTTCCAAAAAGGGTAGTTTTCACCAGCAAATAGAAGGGGTCTGTTGTTGGATGCCCCTTCAACAAAGGTTTAAGATGTATTATACATATCAGGATCTTTCTAATCGACTATCGTGCAATTCACCAGCTCTGGTGCCAATTGTTAAAATCAAATCTCTCTAATATATCTTAACCAAGAAAGGGATCTGAATTGGTTATTGAGTCTTTCACTTATTTAAATTGAATCTTGAAAGTTTTTTTAACCTTTATGACCCAATTAACCAATTTTACAGTTCTGTGTTAATGGACTGTGTAAAGCAATCAAGAAAGATGTAAAAGATGAGAGAAACAAAGAACACAACAATTTTTATACAGTTCGATTCAAAATGAATCTACATCTAGTCTTCTCCTAAGTAACCCACTTAGGAGGATTCTACTAAATCAATAGAGTTACAATAATTACAAGAGCATCTATATAATTCAAGACCCTAAAGACTAAGGAGCTTGATCTACAAATCAAGAACTCCCCCTAGATGCAATGCATCTACACAATTGCACCTAGACCTTCACTTTACATAGTGAATCAACTATGAACAGAAATACAATAAGAAAGAAGCAAGGAACGAATACAC
>Ga0209589_1001014_pt1 | contig 43969 bp, 20 predicted proteins | sample CowpeawhiteBW_FD_187525 | JGI IMG/M metagenome (GOLD analysis project Ga0209589, IMG submission 187525) | Root nodule microbial communities of legume samples collected from California USA - Cow pea white BW (SPAdes) (version 2) | ecosystem: Host-associated > Plants > Roots > Nodule | place: USA...
ATAACAATATATAAATAAAATTCTTCTTTTATATTTATAATAAAAATTTTTTTTTTGTGTCCACTTTTCATTTTTCAATTTTACCCTTAATTATTATTTTAAAAATTAATTATTATTTTTTTTTTTGTAACCGTTTTTTTTTAAATCTTTTTTATTTTGACCGTTATTCTAAAAACCTTTTCACACAATTATTTTATTTAACAACTATTTTAAAATTTATTATATATATTTTAAAAATAAATATTATTAATCTTATAAAAATTAGAAAATGCAGATATACAACGCCTGTATATTTGTTGCTAGTAATAATAATAATAATTGTTACTTTTTATTTCATAAAAAAATGCGAGAACATATGAGTTTTGCTAGTATTATTAATGAGTTTTTGAGTTTGTTATATTCTTTTAATTATTTGTTTTGTATCTTTCTTCTTCTTTTTGAGATATTTTTTTCATGTTCTTTCAAATATAGATATTTAATTTATTTATTTTTAGCTAGTTTTTTACGCGTTTTTATCTAGCTATTCAATTTAACATTTTTTTTAGTTCTAAAACTACATATAAAATAAATAAAAACTATTTATAATAAAATTACAATAAATATTTTAATTTCATAATTATAATAATAATAATAGTAATTTTATTATTTTTATTTTTTATTATCATTAAAAATGTGAAAACACATGGGTTTTGCTAGTATTATTAATGTGAGTTTTGGAGTTTGTCATATTCTTTTAATTATTTGTCGTGTATCTTCCTTCTTTTTTTAGGATATTTTTTTCAAGTTCTTTTAAGCATAGATATTTAATTTATTTATTTTTAACTAGTTTTTTTACGCGTTTTTATCTAGCTAATCAATTTAAGACCGATAATATATTTTAACAAATATTTATAATTTGACTCAAATTTAAATCTACTATGTTGAGGATATTTAATTATAGACCTTGATTTCGAATTTCTGTAGCACTCATGTCATTCATTAAGTTACATGTAATTATCGTTGTGCTAAATATATAAAATCATTCATTCTCGTTTTTTTATGACCCCTGAAATAGATTTCATGATATGTTTCTAGTTTTTCTGACTATTATTTAACTATTATCTTTAATTAACAAAATAGTTTTTTAGGATAACTTTTACAAACTCACATTTTGTTTTCCTACGCATTTTTTACCCATCATTTCCGTAACAACAATAATAATTATTTGTATGATTACAACTATAACTCGCACTAAAAGGGTATGAGTTATTAATGTTTCTTTCCAAAGAGGAAGTACTTATCCAATTGAAAGTTTAACAAATAGGAAATACTCTCTTTATCACTTTGTTAAAAACTTTAAACATCTTGCATAGAAAAAAATTATATGAATGCAAGCAAATACCTTGAGGTAGATTAATTGTTTATGATAACTCATAATAACTACTGAGCATGTGTTTTCCATACATAAAATAACTTATATATAAATGTCTAAAATAAAATCACTTAAATAAATATGATATAATGGGTTAGACGAGCTCGCTAGCTAGTAATAATTTGGTACCTCGTGTTGTTGTTCTTAATTTACCTGTTTATCCTGGTCCATTAACCTAATTTCATAAAAAAATGAAGAAATAGTTTTAAATATTACTTTTTTATATTATATTTGGAATATGCAAATGTAGAGTAATATTTCAACTTCAATTATCAACACTTATTACTTAACTTGTAAAGATTATCATATTAATCATTGTAGTAAAGAATGTGTCGATACTTACATCACATTATTGTTGTCATAAATATCATTATGTCAATGTTATATTTATCGTACAATATTACAATTATAATTATGATAATGATCGATATTATGATTTTAATTTTTTGACTTTTATATTTTATTTTGAATGTGATTTAGTGTGGGTAATCGATTAATGTGCTATTATATATTTTTTTTAAAGAATTAGTGACTCACCCAAAGTTGGGAGTAAAAGATGAAAGTTAACAAATGTGAGTCATAATATAATTTTCCTTATAATTATGATAATTATTTTCATTATCATTATATATGCGTGTCAAAGCGGAACAGGTCCGTTGGCCCGCCAGGAAAAGAGCAGATTAGGTTAGAATTTCCAACCTGCTAACCAGCTCTGGTCCCGCTTGTCTAGCCTGTACTGGTGCGCCAACCCATTTTTTTATTGTTATGTTCAAAAATTAAAAATAATTAAAAAATATTATATAAACAATATATATAATTTATAAACAAAATTTTGAAAAAAGTTAAAAGAAATTATAAAAGAAAATGGTGGGCCAGTCCGTCTTGAGGCAGGACAGGTTGAATTATTCAACCCGTTTCTTAGTAACGGACTAGTCCTATCCAGTCCAACTTTGGTGGACCAAAATAGACCAGACTAACTCGTTTTATCACTCCTTTCATTATCAATGTCATCTCATTATCTTCTTTCACCATTATTTATTTATTTATTTATTATTATTTATGTGATTGTCATAATTTTCGATCTATCCATGTTATTAGCATTCTTATTTTGTTGTAATTATCATTTGATTGTCATCTTCATCATTGTTATCAGCATCATTATTACTATCATCACCACTATTAATACCAAAATCGGTACATCCGTTTATATTTAATTATTATTCGAATGAAGTTAAGTTTTTTATTATATTACATTAGCTTGAATATTAAACAAATTGAACAAACATTAAACTAATTTCAAAATATATCACTAAGCAAATAATAAAAAACCTTATTAAATTTAATTCATCAAATTTGTGAAACAAACAATTATTTTATCGATTTTACTTTTTAAGTGATCGTTTTTTAAAATTTAACTATTTTTTTAATTTAACCGTTTTTAATATTTAACAATTTTTGTAATTGTAAAACTACATATAAATTAAATAAAAAATATTTACAATAAAATTATAAAATATATTTAAATTTTATAATAATAATAATAATTTTATTATTTTTTAGTATCGTGAAAACACATGTGTTTTGCTAGTATTATTAATGTAAGTTTTGGAGTTTGTTATATTCTTTTAATTACTTGTTTAGTATTCGTCTTCTTCTTTTTGAGATTTTTTTTTTCAAGCTCTTTTAAGTATAGATATTTGATTTGTTTATTTTTAACTAGTTTTTTTTTCTTCTCTTTACGTGTTTTTATCTAGCTATTCAATTTATGAATGATAATCTATTTCGTGATATGTTTCTAGTTTTTCCAAGTATTATTTAACTATTATCTTTAATTAACAAAATAGTAGTTTAGGATAACTTTTACAAAGTCACATTTTCTTTTCCTAAGCATTTTTTACCCGTCATTTTCATAACAATAAAAATAGGTATTTGTATGATTAAAGCTATAACTCGCACTCAAAAGGGAATGTGTTATTAATGTTTCTTACTAAAGAGAAAGTACTCATTAAATTGAAAGTTTTACAAATAGGAAATACTCTCTTTATCATTTTGTTAAAAATTTAAACATCTTGCATAAAATAAAATTATAATGCAAATACCTTCATTTAAGATAAGTGTCTAAATTAAAATAATTAAAATAAAGATGATAAAATGAGTTAAACGACCTAGCTAATAACAATTTGTTAATTCACCTGTCTATCTTGGCCTATTAATCTCATTTCATTAAAGAAATGAAGAGATAGTTTTAAATATTAATATTTTATATATTATACTTAGAATATGCAAATGTAGAGTAATATTTAAACTTCTATTATTAACAATTATAAATTAAGTTGTGAAAATTTTCACATTGATACTTGTAATAAAAAAAACCGTGTCAATATTTATGTTATTGTATTTATTATTGTTGTCTTAAATATCATTTTGTGAATGTTATATTTATCTTACAATGTTACCCTTACAATTCTTAGGGTTAAATATGTTTTTGATCCAATTCGAAATTTACATCCAATTCCGTCCTCAAACTTTATAAGTACGTTGATTTAGTCTTTTAAATCCAATTTTGTTAGTTAACATTCAACTAACATTGAGATGGAATTGTGTCAAATGACCTAAACAACTCAAATGTTATCATGAAACGCGTTCGAAATGTTAAATAAATTTAACAAGATTGGGTTAAAAGGACTAGATTGATGTACTTATAAAGTCGATGGACTAAATTTGATCAAAGTTTTCGAAGATGAACTAATTTCAATTTTTATTAAGAGTTAAGGAACAAAAAAACACATTTAACCCTAATTATTATAATTATTTGCACCATCATTATCAATATCATCATCATTGTCGTTTTTCAGCATTATTTATTACTATTTATGTCACTATCATAATTTCTGATATCATCCATGTGATTATCATTATTATTTTGTTGTTATTGTCGTCATCATTGTTACCACCGTAACTATTACTATTATCATCACAATTAATAAAAAAATTCCATTCATTTATAATTATTATATAAATAAAATTAATGTTTTTCATTATATTACATTAGATAAGACATTACTTGAATATTAAACAAATTGAACAATTATTAAACTAATTTTCAAAATATATCACAAAAACAAATAATAAAAAATCTCACCAAGTTTAATTCACCAAAATTGTGAAAGAAACAATTCATGATATACATTAGTAATTAATGGCTAACACATCTTAAATGTTTAAAAATATAAGTGTCGCGATAAAAAAAATTCTAAAATTTAATATATTAAAAAAACCAAAGCAATATTTTGCATGATACTTTTATTTTTAAAAATTACAGTGAGTACAGTAATAAGATCTTTCAATGTTTCCATTTTTTTTTAAATTAACTATTTATCACTTTAATTTAAAAGCACGACAACACATTGAATACTTGTATTAAATTGACAAGATACAATAATAATACAACAATTTTCCATTAAATAGAAAAAAAATTAGAAATAGGTAACGAGTGGGCCGAAAGAGAACGGGCCCTTCTGGTCCATAGATAAGCAATGAGGGACCAACAGTCACTATTCATTGCGAAAATCTTTCATCGTTCTTTCTTTCTACAAAATCCCTCATTTCCTTCTTTATTCCCATTTCCCACCCTTTCATCACTCATCATCGCCTCCACCACGCACCCACCCAGATTCTCCTTCTTCTCTGCGTTCCTCTTCCGTCTCCAAATTTCGATTCTTTCGATCAGATCCGCAACCCCCATCTCGCCAAAACCCTCTGCCACCCATCCATGACGCTTGGCTCAGGAGGATCCAGTGTCGTGGGTCAGTCCCTCACTGTTCTTTCTCTATCTTATCTACGCCCTTTTTATTTTTCATCTTTTCTTTTTCCAATTTTTTCTTCTTGGTCATCGGATTTTCCCCCTTCCTCTTCTTGCCGTTGACCTAGAACGTTCTCTGTTCGCTTTTTTGTATGCTCAATTCGTAATTATTTGTTTGTTTTTGGGGTTTTCTGCTTGTGTCTTGTCGGAGGAGTTTTGGATCGTTGGTTTCGCTTTCCTGCCTTGCAATCTTTTTTGTTTTTCTTGTTCTGTAAAGGATAGTTTTGGGTGTTTTTTATTTTTGTGATCATGTTAAATAAAACGTTTAGTTTTCTTTTATTTCATGTCGTCAGTCATGGGCACAATCTTTTTTGCCTTGGTATGTATATTTTGGAAATGTGTATGTTTTTGTTGCTAATGTTGTTTGATGGCTCTTGTTAGAGTATTTCTTCTTCGGCGCAAGCGTGGAAAAATAATTCAGAATGTGTGGTTGAACCTTGTAGGAAGCTTTTAAAAGCGACTGTGATTTGAGCTGAAATGTCGATGCATGACGTCAGCAATCGCAGCTGCATTTGTCGATAATTTCAATGTTGTGTAATGCATGCCTTTTGAATTTAAGTAGTGGGATTGATAGTGATGACCTAAGTTGGTTGTCTACGTTTTCTGTCAATAGTTGTGAAACTGAACTTGTATTTGTGCCTAAAGCATTCTTACACAGCATTAGATAACTGATCTCTTCTATTGGAAAATGCATGGATGATGATGTTGGCGGGTAGTGGGATAAGGATTTTTGTTTTTGTTGTTGGTGTTTTTGTTGTATCATTATGGATGATGTCGGGTAAAATTAGTCAAATGTTGTTAGGAGTTCCACATTGAGTACAATGAGCTTTATGCGATACTGAAGTATATAGGGTCTTCCACCTAATGGAGTAGTATTTTGGATTGGGGTTCTCCCTTTTTGTTTAAGTCCTAACAATTGGTATTTTCATTGAGAGTTGGGCTAGGGAAAGACTACTTCTAGGCTGTATTAAGGTGTCAAACCAAACACTAGTTGATGAGTGAATAACGCTCAGAGAAAAGGGTTATCACTGGGAGTGAAAGTACTTTTGGAGGTAAACCCTTAAACGTAGACTTACATTGAGTAGGATGAATTACTTGATGTGGTATTTGAGGTTTCAGCCTCTCCAAATTAATGGAGTAGTCTTTTGGAGGTAAACTTTCCTGTTGTGTATAAGTCCTAACAAATGTCTTGTGAATATGTACTGTTCAATTTCTTGTACCAGTCAAATATTTCAATGAAAAGTATTGTTACGTGGTGTTGCCATGGCAGATCTTTTGCCAACCACCATAGGCAATTTATGAAGGGAGGCATGTAATGGTGTTGCCATCAGCAACAATTGTGGTACTATGGTCGCAATGGCTTTTTTATATGGCAGAATTTTGGCCTTCTGAAACTCTACCATCTGCCATTGTCAACATTGTTAATGAATGAATTATGGTTCAAGTGTGGTACTATTTTCTTGATTTAAGGATTTTATCAATTTTGTGCAGATATTGTTGTCAAGATAATGGATCCTACAATGACTAGTTACATGTGTGTTGTTCAAATAGAAAATGTTTATGTTTTGTTAAGTATCTGTACATTTATTTGCAGTTCCAAGGAACTTCAGATTGCTGGAGGAGCTTGAACGAGGAGAAAAAGGTATTGGAGATGGCACAGTTAGCTATGGAATGGATGATGGTGATGACATTTACATGCGCTCTTGGACTGGCACCATTATTGGCCCCCATAATGTAAATATTTCTGTCACTTCTGTAGATTAATCTGATCATAGTATGTATGCCAGCATGGTTTTTGTCCAAATTTAAGAATTTGGTTAGATTCTTGTCAGTATTGACTTCATGTATTTGTACATGCACATTGTGTATTATTCTATGCATGGATGGACCTTGGATATGTAAGTTTGCTATAAGTTTATATTTTCTGTATAATATATATCCTTTTTGGTTTACAGTTAAATGCCTGCTTGTAGGTCCTATAATTGTGTTCTTCTCATGAATCTTTTCTCTGTCAGACTGTACATGAAGGAAGAATCTATCAACTGAAGCTGTTTTGTGATAAAGACTACCCAGAAAAGCCCCCAAGTGTTCGATTTCATTCACGGGTCAACATGACATGTGTTAATCATGAAAATGGAGTGGTATCATTTATAATCTTTCTTATGTATTCACTGTATAAAAATAATAATACGTTGTGCAGTGCTTGCTGGGATAATTGAATTGTTTTACTAACTGTGCATTCTACTTCAAATTTTCAATTTGTAATAGCTTGGGATCTCTTGTATTGGAGATCTTTGATATGGGTTTATCGGGAATAAGTGAATAATGGACTATATTTCATTGTTCCTTTATTTGAAAACATGGATCTCATATTTGTTGGCATGATATTAAGTTGATTTTGCAAACTTAATACCTGATAATCTTTGTGAAGATTTATAGAGTGATGCATGAAACAGGTTGAACCAAAGAAGTTTGGTCTTCTTGCAAATTGGCAAAGAGAGTACACAATGGAGGACATACTGACCCAGCTGAAGAAGGAAATGGCAGCTCCTCATAACCGGAAGCTTGTCCAGCCCCCAGAAGGTACCTACTTTTAGCATTGAAGACAGACGGTATAGATGTCAGCTTGTATTGCATATTCTGTATGCAATATATAGTGTGTAATGAATGCTTTGTGGATCCTTCCTTCTGAATTCAAGAACATATAGGGGAATGCCCCAAAAGATATTTCCATCTCCATGGCTTCAGAGTTGTTTTGTTGTCTTTCTCAACTCTTCTGAAGGGGGACTGTTTGATTAAAATATTATGTGTGTCAAATATTTCGGAAGCAACTCTCTAAGTAGTATTTTCCCTTTAATCACAAAGGTGCTTTCAATTTTACTCCTGCTTCACTTTCTCTCTGCTTCTTCTGTGAGTAAGCAATGACAATGTGAACGTGCTTGGTGTGTTGTCCTTCATATAATTTTCACCAAAATCAATCTGATATGAAACAAAAGCAACCAAGTTACTAGCACCGTTAATCATTGAATATTTGGAACACTCGATAAAATATACTGTTATTTAATTATAACTTCACATATGAATAAATACTTTTGTGTTTTTACATCAGAGTCATTTTTAGTTGCCTGAGAGTAAAGTTATACTTGTATATTCAAATTGAACTTATTTTGAAATTAAAGAAAAATTGTAGATCTCGGATATTTTTTTTTTTGAGAAATCAAAGCCTGTCGGGATGTAATGGTGTTTGAGATTTACATTGGCTAATATAACCTGTCAGTGATTTTAATTTGTTAAGTTGATTTTCTCTAATATGAATATTAAAAAAGGGGACGTGAAAAGTTTAATTTATTCATAGTAATTTGTGTAATATTATCTGCTTGTGAAGATATTATTAAAATGTATCTTATTTTTTCACGTTCATACTTATTTAACTGGATGACACAATTTTACTGTATGTAATGTTAAATTCTATACGGATAATAATATTTTTGGTTTATTTTTTTAATTTATTTGTAATCCATTATTTTAATCATTTTTAAAACATTTACGCTAATTTTTGTCGCGGTGTGATATGATTAATAAATTTATATGATGATTTAATGATTAATAAATTTTTAGACGTTGGAAATTAATTTTTCTTGTTTATTTATCTTTTACAGTTCTTGAATAAAATGTATTGTGAAAAAGTTAAATTATAATTTTAAGATACGTTTCCTATTATTTTTCTTTGTGAAATGAAGCAGACGGATCTTTTTTGTTTTACTTATATTTGTGATGGTGTTTAATAAATGATAGGAGCATGTATTTCTTTTTTTTTTGTTTAGAAGAAATATAAAATAAAATTTGTGTGGAAGGGTATAGAGGAAAAGAAAATAAACATAAAAATAAATGTATTTTTTTAAAGATGATCAATTTTTTTTAAGATAAAATGAATCCTAAACCCATTATGATAAAATGAAGTATTTATAATTCCAATGGATCCTAATACAAAATACGATAATATATGTAGTTGAAGTGTAACTTAAACCTACCATGGTATATTTATGTTTCAAATACAATGAATTATTAAAATAGATAAAATAATTATCTATAATTTAATTTTTTAAATATGATTTTATTTCCTAAATTTTAAATCTGAAATTAAAATTTGTTTTTATCCAAATTTTAATATATCTCGATATTTTAAGTGGATTAAATTTGTTTATATGATATTTGATGCATGTTTAACTTAAATATTAGTTTGAAATATTTAAAAAATGATAATTTTTTTATTATATTTATTTATTTTTAAAGTATAAACAAATTAAAATTTTGGAAAAACATAAAATTCATTCTCCGGATTTAAATTATATACTACAAACATATTTAGTTCATGTCCAACTATTAAAATAGTTAAATTTAGTATCCTAAAATAGATAAAAAATAATAATTTATAGTTTAAATTTTATCAACTCATAAAATCGATAATATATATGTTTCTTAATGTTATCGTATCCTTTCCAGTATTTTAACTATAATTTAGTAACTAATTTAAGATTTGAGCATTTTTTTTTCCTTTTTAGACAATGTGATTAAATAAAATATTTAACTAATTTCGTCCCTCTCTCATAACGTATTTCAATGATTTCAGAGTTAATTATGTTCAGTTACTATGTAAAATTAGAATTCGTGGTTTTAAATTTTGATAATTTTTTATTTTTAAAATTTAAAAATTAATAAATATAGTCATTTTAATTAAATTGTATTATTATTTTTTAAATATTAAACATATTTCTCATACAACATCGAAATGGAATGTAAACCATTCAAGTATATTCATCAATTTTTAAAGTTATTCAAAGTTTTAAACATAAATGAATAAAATTTGTATAAAATTTTTATGAACTAAAAACATACTTAATTTATTATTTAATTTATGATGGATTTATATATAAGTAAGTTTGTAGGTTATAAGTTTGAATATTTTGAAGTGAGTTATTGTTAATTACTTTATTGAGTATTGTAACGTTCCAAATAAATAGAAAAATTCAATTTAATAAAATGTCACATATATAAATATTCAGAAAGTACAGGATTTGGGATATGAAGATACACAGTACACCAAACATATCCATAACAAAAGAGAAGAGACATCACACTGCCTAAAACAAAGTGCAATAGTTCTAAAGGTAGCACAAGGTATTGTCCAAGACAAAAGAATCATAAACTATTAGGTCTCCTTCAGCTGTAGGCTCCATAACGATCTCAAAACCCGTTCAATCATCAAGCTGCAGCGTCTCTACTAACATTACCACTGCTAGGGATTCTCTCATCTGCTCACATCAATAGAATTGATGATCATCGCAATAGAGGAAACCACACACAACATACAAGCAAGCGAAAGGGTAAGCTAATGTAAATGAATCTTATATCATAACAGTCAACATGCAACTCCAAAGTCAGACACAAATAACAGACATTCACACATAGATTACCAAATCATTGAGACCTCAAGACTTGACTATCCAGATACGTAAAATGAGGCACCACCACAAGACAGTGGAATTAAGTCCTAGCAGTGAAGCATCACCACGAGGCCTTCGCGGAATTACACCCTTACACGAGGCACCACCACATGGCCTTCGTGGAATTACGTCCTGCCTTGAGGTACCACCACGTTCGTGAAATTACGTCCTGTTCTTGAGGCACCACCACGAACTCTCACCTCGAGGTTCATGGAATTAGCTCCAATAGTTGAGGCACCACTGTGGACTCCCCCTTGGAGAGCCCATGAAATTATGTCCATATGATGAGGCACCACCACGAGCCCCTGCTACAAGAGTCATGGGATTACGTTCTACTCATACCATGTCTATGTTTCATCAACCAATCATATAATTTCCATGCATATCAATCTCATGCCAATATTGATGAAAACGACCAACTATCCAAGCATATATCATACAAATCTCATGCCAAACACATAAACTTTCGGCCCTAATATAACATATGGAGTATATATATAACATCATAACTTGAGATGTTCCAAAACATCCATCAACCAATCATGTAACACATACGCATATGCACTCAACTCTGCCAATCTCGCTCAAGCTAAAGAGCTCTCGTTCAGGCAAGAGGAACCCATCGCTCAAGCTACCTGCTCTCGCCTGAGCGAGACTACAAACAGAGAGCACGTCGAGGTCTCGCTCAAGCTAGCCCAGCTCGCTCAGGCGAGACTACTCTCGCTTAGGCGAGTGGCCTTCGCTTAGGCAAACCCTCGAAACAAAGAGGGGAGTGAGCTGCTGCTGTTCTCGCTCAGGCGAGAGCTCTTCGCTTAAGCGAGAGCTTTCATTTTGAGCGACCAACCCGCTCGCCTGGGTGAGTTCAGCAGAGGTCACCACTCTCTCTCGCGCAAAAACAGATCCACATCATTATAGCAGTACAATCCACGCATTTTCACACAACCAATAACACACATCAACCACCAGTACATAAAATCAACCAAACATGCATCTAGAACTTAAAAACAATCAAGCCCTAGCTTCCCTTACCTGGAATAAGCTAGTACAAGACTCCCAACCCAGATTTAGCGAGCACAACAGCTCCGAGTATAGCTTAATGAATTGGAGATTAGAGGTGCAAAGTGGAAACATGATCAATAAGGGAACTTCGGTTGAAACCCCGACAACATAGCTAGAATAAGGAAAGAACAATTGGGAGTTTAACTTACTTTGAACAACGGGTCCTCCTAGCTCAATGTAACAGTAAGAGCAAAACCCTAGTAGAGGCTCGTGGCTGCTCAAGAAAGGGGTAGAGATCTGTTGTTTTCTGGAAATGAGATGGAAGAGTGGAGTTAGGTCAGATTAGGGTGTTTGGCTCCCTATGGGCCTGCCCTAGCCCAGCTCATAAGAGACAGTCCCTTTTAATTTAGGACAGAAAAACATAAAGAAATTATTGGACCTTACAAGTACTCCATTTTTTATATTTTTTAGTTGAATTTATGGTTTTTGTGTATGAACTGTACAATGCGATTGTTATCTTATTGTATTATTTAGTTTACTTGCTTTTAAGTGTTACTAATTACGAAATTTATGGTCATTATAAGAACGAGATTTATGATGATTATAAGATGATATTGTTGTTAAAAGTAGAATAATTTGTGACTTTTTTTTTTTTTTTAAATTTGTTGGATAACGAAATTGTCATTTGTTCAATGAGTGTTGGTGTGACTGATGAATTTTGTGATTACCACCTATGATCATAATGATACTTTGTTATTCAATATATTTTCATTAAAAACTATATAACTCAGTTTTTATTTTATATTAACTATAATATCATTATATGTTAAACACGATACTCACCATTTTTTACTGCATATAAACAAAACAACTAGAGAAAAAAACACTAAGTTAACAAAAATAAAATTAAACAACATTAATTTTTTTTAAATGATTAATGGACAACAAAAATTAAAAAAAATTAATTAAAAAAAACAACGAGAAAAAAAACACTAAGTTAAAAAAAATTAATTTTTTTGAAATGATTAATTGACAACAAAAATGATACAAATTTAATTAAAAAACCTTATATATATTAAAAAAAATAAATATATTTTTATTAATTACTAATATATTTAAGGTAAATTTATTGTTATTTCACATGTCAATTATTCAAATTTAAATTAGTAAATTAATTAATGCAAATTATCTATATAAAAAAAAGCAATTTTTAACGATTTTTTTTGTAACATATAAATATAATGCTACTATTAATAACTATTGGACACATGCGCTACTATAGGCATAGGCATGTGTTCACTTTTTTTTATAATAAAAAAAATTAATAAAATATAATTAAATTTTATAATGTTATTGTAATTAATTTTTCTATATTTTATAGATAATTTTTTTATTATAGATAGTTATCTTAATTTTAAAAAATAGTTAAATTTGAAGAAAAGTCAAATAAAAAATAATAAAAATTAAAAAAAGTCACTTAAATAATAACATTTATTTAAGAACAAATTTACTTGAGAGTAAAATGTGGACAGAACCATCTTTATACGATAGTATAAAAGTATAGATAATGAAAACACTTATTTAAATAAAAATATTTCAAACCTTCTTTTTATCTAGTACAAATCAGTCATGATAAAAAAATGTTTACAAAAAATAAAATAAAAATTACTTTAGATTGTAAAATTTTTCATATTTACTTTTATAATTATAGTTTGATTAATTTTTTTTTTTACAAAACATGCATGAATCAGTGTTATTTATTGAAAAAAGAAAAATAAAAAAGAGAAGTTATATCAGAGAACTTTTGCCTAGCTGTAGTCGAGGGAGAAGAGTTACAAAAGGAGGTTAACTATTAAGGTAGGGGGTGCATATAGAAAATTTATTTCCTTTATATTTATGTCTATTTTTTTATTTAAGCCCAATGTGTGTTGTAACAAGTTCTTATTTCTCTTACCACTTTCCAACCTAAAACCCTTCCTTCTAAACCCTGTTTCTTCGTCTCTGCAACGAAACAGTGGACATGGCACCACCGCATTCCAATAGAACGAAGAAGAAGGTGTCAGGAGACAAACCGAAAATTGATAACGTCTCAAAGAAAATACTCAAACGGAAGGAGAGGAAGCAAAGTTCTGCCGCCGTCGCCGCCATTAAGTCGGAAACACTCCCTTTGCAGCTAGAAGACGAGGTTCCCGATTTCCCTCGAGGTTACACTCAGTCACTTTGCATATTCAAAAATTTCTACTAAGTGTTTATGTTTTTTTGTTTGAATTTGGTTCGGATTGAATGTGTTTCATGTAGGTGGAGAAGTTTTTTTGAATCCAAGGAATGATTATGATGAGTTTGGTGGCGGGAATCACACGAGAAAGACGAAGAAGAATAAGGGAAAAAAGCCGTTGAGGAAGAGTGATGAGTCTGTAGATGATTGGGGCTCGCTTTCTGGTGCGGGTATCACCGGAAAGTTGCCAAGGCGCGTGCATAAAATTACTCTCAAGGTACCATGCAGTGTTTGGTAGGATGGATAAGGCAAATTGTTTATTTAACGAAGATAACTTTTAGAAACGGGAATGTTTTTGCAAGTTGTGCCTTGCTTGTTGTTTTTGTATATTGTTTATTTTTTGTAATTGCATGTAAAGAATAGCTATGGTGGCCTGCCATGTATGGTTTTGATATGAAGAATTACATTAAATGCGTAGAACTTTTAGCTTTTTTAGTTGGTAGTTGAAAGTTTAATTTGAATCTTCTGGTTCATTCAATTAACTGTTATTTTTTTTTCAAGATTTTTCACTCCGGATGTTCAAACTAGTGGTACAACATGCATTTAGTCTCTGATTATTACGTTTTATTATTTGCTTATGGAGATCATACTTGTTGGATTCCTTTTGATTTTTTGTGCGTGCTGTGCTTTAACTTTTTGTTCTCGCATGTATGCCAGAATATAACTCCTGGAATGAAGCTTTGGGGAGTTGTTGCTGAAGTAAATGAAAAGGATCTTGTAGTTAGCTTACCAGGCGGTTTACGTGGTTTGGTACACGCATCAGATGCAGTGGATCCTATTTTTGATGACAAGATTGAGGTGTGCAATAAGCTTTTTGTCAAATTCTGATTGTTCTTGCTCTTCTTCTCACACATATCTTCACTACTCCGCATAAGTTTTCTAATTAGATTTTAATTTTATTGTTTTTTCTTGCTTGCATCAGGTTGGGGAAATTTTCCTTTCTGGTGTTTTTAATGTTGGGCAGCTGGTTTCTTGTGTTGTACTGAAATTGGATGATGACAACAAAGAAAAAGGGAGAAGGAAAATTTGGCTTTCTTTGCGTCTTTCATTGGTGCACAAGAACTACAACTTGGATGCTGTTCAGGAAGGCATGGTATGTGATTATTTTATGATGAAATTATGTGTAGCTTTTTTATACGATTCATTTAGACTATAATTTAGTTTCCTCCTTTGATTTTTAAGATATTGTCAATTATAACATATTTGCATCCTGGCTATTTGCATCGTAAGGAATATATTTGCATCCTGGCTATTTGCTTCGTAAGGAATATATTTACCTAATCTTCATTTGGAATGGTAATTTCAACAACATTTTATGCAGTCCTATGCCGACGACCTTTACCTGAGATTATTGTGATATATTGGAGTCACTATGTTTTTTAGTATACTATAATTAAATTAGGCTTGTTTATTTCTTTATCTGCTACCCTGGATAATAACACAGACTTTTATATGATTTAATTCACGTTGCATTTGCCTACTTGTTGTAGATGATTTAGATTTTGTAGATTGGATATTTGTAGCTTATTGTGTTACATTCCTTACTGTATTTCTGGTTGGTTATGACAAAGCAACTTTCCATAAAAAGTATATAGGAATTGAACTCGATGAAATTTCATATAAATTAGATTGCTAACTTGATCAATGTTTCTATTTGAAAACAGTTATTTGAAATAATTTATACTGATGATTTGCTACATTTAATATGCTACGTTAAACCTTTTTCTATTGATTTAAATCTGATTCTTGCATTGTAACAAGGTAAAAGAAATTTAGTTCTTATTTTCTACATTTTATTATGCTATTTTGGTCCACTGATGTGACAATTGCAATGCCTTTCATATTATATTGCCTGTTGTGGTTCTTGATCCATTCACAATTTCAGTGGCATTTGAGAGTAATAAGGATTATGAATATAATTGATGGAACTTTTGTTTTTATTTTTGCACACTACGTAAATCAGGTCCTTGCTGCATATGTGAAAAGCATTGAAGATCATGGTTACATTCTTCATTTTGGTGTGTCTTCTTTCACAGGATTCCTACCAAAAGACAGCTCTACTGGTAAAATGAAATCAACTGCTTTGAGTTTTATTTATATTCTTGTTTGGCATGATTTAACCAAGTTCAATATGTGCTTTTCTTTCCTCATGCAGAAGGCTTTGGTGGTGAAGTAAAAATTGGGAATCTTCTTCAGGGTTTGGTTAGGAGCATTGATAAAGTTCGTAAAGTTGTTTACTTGAGTTCTGATCCTGATACAATGTCCAAAAGCGTGGTATGCTTTCTCTGTATTCATTCTATTGTCTTCTTGGTACCTATTTTTAATGATTCTCACTTTCCTATCTGAATGGTTACTTTCTTTATGCATTTTATTCAGAGCAAAGATCTCAAAGGTTTATCAATTGATCTTCTAGTTCCAGGAATGATGATAAATGCCCGTGTGAAGTCAATCCTTGAGAATGGTGTTATGTTATCGTTTCTCACATACTTCACTGGAACTGTAAGTGTATCCTGTAATTGATGTGTTTGTAATGGTTCAATGATAATGTTAATTGATCCTCTTGACACCCCCATTAACCTCACAATATTAATATTTAGAATCTTTTCATGCAGGTTGATCTGTTTCATTTGCAAAATATTTATCCTGGACCAAACTGGAAGGAGAAATACATTCAATCTCAGAAGGTACTTTTGAATTTTTTCTTTTACATGCAACATTTAGGACCCTCCCAAATTTTTTATCCTGTAGCATTCATGTAGTTTCCTATCACAGTGGAATACTTTCGTTGCAAGCTCCTTTTGTATATTTGCTGAGTTATTTAGTGCATGGTTTTTCATGCATGTATCACCCGTGTGTTATTTGATCTAATATTCAATTCAAACAGAAAAAAGCATTTTGATGCCTTGTTTGGCTTTTTGCTAATAGGTAGCATTGGCATATTATAGTACAAGCAATTCATTAGAAACTGCTTGCAGATGAAAGCTCTTTAGCCTTACCTTCTACTCTTCTTCAACTGTTGTTAATTATATATGGCTTAAAAGTTCAGGTGTATTTTTTTGTAACTTTAAATAGTACAAATAGATATATGTGCATTTCACAAGTTGTGTTAAGGCTGTTATTTTTTCTATCAAAAGAATTTCATGTTTTGTTTCTACTCTACTCCCTTGTTCTTTGATATAATTGGATTTCAGATTGCACTTCTAGATTCATAATGCATTGTCATGTTCATTGTATTTTCTCTTGGCTTCATACTCATTTCCCTTGATGGATGTTTGCATTGGGTTTGATATACGGTTGGTGTGTTTTTCAGTTGATGTTGTCTTTTGTTCTGCCAATCAGATTACTACTTTTCAAAGTTACTTTTCTATTTTCTAAGTGCATTGTATGTAATTTAGGTTGTTTCTCGAATATTATTCATTGATCCATCAAGTAGATCCGTTGGTTTGACGCTGAATCCACATCTTGTTCAGAACAGAGCCCCTCCTTCTGTAAGTTTTTTAGATTATGTATTGTTAATGGGATACTTCATTCCATGGAATGAATTCTTTAACTGTTTTTTCTTCTCTTTCACTATTTTTTACACTTGAATGTTTTCAAGTGATATATTTCTTCTTTTGTTGCTTCCACAATTAATATACTGATCAGAACATGGTTGGATTAACTTGAATACGCTTTTGGAAAAAAAATTAGAACGTTTTAAAATTTTAATATTGTTTGTAGGTATCTTAGGCAAAAAATGGAAATGCATTTGAAAGAATCCTAAAATCATTTCTATATAAGAGGGAAGATGACTTCAACATGTCTCTACTATGTTATGTTATTTCGTATTAATAAATGAATTGGTTACATCATTGTATATGCATGTGTTGCATAGCCGTGAATTCTCTCTACCTTTTGTATTATGTTTTTGGTATTTTATAAATACAACTGTAGTAAAGCTGTAACATTGTAAGAAATATACACTGCTTTTCTTGATTACATTTATTCAAGTTGGTATCATGAGCTTGACCATCTTCTTTGGTCATCTTCATTGTCTATCATTGGAGCCGTCACTCGTCCGCTCTTCACTGCCACCGTCGCCAGTGTATCTCCTTCTGCAAGTCAGGGTTAGGTGTGCCTCGAGGAGCAAAACCCATTCCAGTGGTCGATGCCTCAGATGCTATTGCAAATGTCGACATGGGCGGTTTTTTTGTCGACGAGCTTCAGGCGCGTGTTGTCCACGCGTCGCCTTCTTCCTGGTGCCGTAATTGCATCGTGCTGTCGTCGTTCAACTTGCTTGATTCTCGGAAAGTTAGGTTTCTTTTTTCTAGAATCCTAGGCGTTTTCTCTTAAGCTCTGGTTCTTTGGAATGACTTCTATTGTCAGAATGACTGTCTCTCTATTTGCCACTCCTACTATTACCATTGGAAAAATTACTCATCTTTGTCCGCTTCTGTGGAGTTATTGTTTCTTGGTCAAGGATATCATAATCATCTTGAAGAAGATGGCGCTACTATTTCAGATGAAGAAAAACCCTAATGACAAAAACTAGATTTTCAATTATGTGTTGTTTTATGTCAATCTGTTGAGCAAGATGTCTTAGAAATTTTGAGACCTTATAAGACATGCTTCATTTTTTGGAAAAAGGCGCAAAACACTTGCTAATAACATTCAACGTCTCTTTGATACAACTCAAAGGGTAGCCTTGCTCAAACAAATCAGTGATGATATGGTCTCTCATATAGGGAAGGCTTGTGTTGCACTAGAAGAATTAAAGAGTTTTTTTATGGCTGATTCATTGGAATATATCAAAAAAGAACTTGATGAGTTTTACATGGTTCTAATTTTTAGAAGTCTACTCATATTTGATCATGTATGAGACCAAGTTTTAGTTGGTGATCAAATCCCTTCAATGGATAGTTTAGTTACTAGACTTCTTCGAGTGCCTACTTTGGTAAAAAATGAAAATTCAATTGATGTTATTGAAACATCAACAATGGTGGCACCACAGGGAAGAGGAGGAGGTCGCAACAATCGAGGGGGATGTGTTGGTCGAAGTGGGCGTCCTCAATGCTCATATTGTAAGCGAATGGGCCATACTCAAGAAGAATGTTATTCCCGGCATGGTTTTCCATATAAAGATGCTTATGTGTCTAAATTTGATAATTCATAATCTATAATTTCTGAAAAATCTACCAATCTTGGCCAATCCTCTTCAATGCCAATTGTGTCAACTGCATGCATCTCTCAATCTGAGGAAGTTCTAAACTAAAAAAAGTATTTAAAAATATAATTTAATAATTTAATAGTAATAATAACCATAATAATATTTCATTAAAGACAATTAAAAGGGCATTTGCATATTCATATAACAATGAAGTATTATATTATTTATAGATATTTTAACTTTTGTTTTATTTAAAGTAAACTCACTCTTAAGAGTTTACGATTTCAGTCTACGATCCAAGTTTATTAGCCTCCTACAAGTTTACGTAAACTCTCGAGTTTGACATACTTGGTTGTGAAGTTTTATTTCTTGTTTTTGTGTAAGGTGCTACACCATTTTAGATTTATGATATGAGAAAAAAATATATTTCTACATAGTAATATCTCTCCTTTTCTCTCTTTCCTGGTGTTTGATGTTGGTAATCATTGTTCCATTTTATAGACTAATGAACTACTGTATTGTGCAGCATGTTAAAATTGGAGATATATATGACAACTCAAAAGTTGTTAGGGTGGATAAAGGATCGGGACTATTGCTTGAAATTCCATCAATTCCAGAGCCAACTCCAGCTTTTGTCAATGTAATTACTGTCTGCATAAGTTTTAGTGATGTAGAGTTTTACAGAATGAAATATGAATGTTAATCTACATTACAATAACATTAAGCCTTACCTGACCAAGGAAAAATGTAAAAGATTTTTGAAATTATTGTTGACAGATGTCAGATATTGCGGAAGGGGAGATCCAAAAAGTCGAGAAGAAGTTCAAGGAAGGAAATCATGTTCGAGTTCGGATTCTTGGGTTAAGATATTTGGAAGGAATTGCAACAGGAGTTTTGAAGGTTGTCATCGTACAGCATTTAATTTCCAAAAGATGTTAAGTATTTGTAATTGAATGTTACCTTTTATGTTGGTATTCCACTTTAATCGTATACTTCTTATTATCTTACTTTGGTCATTTTGTTTGGAGAATGGGGATACAAAGACTGTGGTCCACTTGTAGTATTAAAAAAAGCAGTTATGTTGGAACTTTGTCTGTTCATTATTTATTTATTAGCTGACCAGCTATGGTTTATACTGTCTAGTGTCAAGTTATGATGCACTTATATCATTTAGCCAACTGTGCTTTGTATCTGCACATCAATTTTCTGTTGAATTTGAAAAATACTTAGGTACATTAGTTCATTGAGGGTTTGAATATGTTGTCCTTTTCAAAGTAAAAGCAATATAATTTAGTTTTTCTATATTAATATATATTTTTTCTAATGACTAGTTTGTTAATGTTGAACATGTTCTTGAATATGCAATGTGATTACATTTGTCACCCGTTTTTTGGGAAAAGAAAAAAATAATTTAGATGCATAAACTGAGCTTCTATGTTGTTTCTACGTATAATGAATTATTATGCAGATGTGTTATTAAATTTGATGGTACGTGGAATACTGTTGAATTAGTTTAAAGTAAGTGGTTTTATTAAATCATCTCAATGTTTTCGTATCATGCAGGCTAGTGCTTTGGAAGAGGAAGTGTTTACTCATTCTGATGTCAAGCCAGGCATGGTGGTAAAGGCTAAGATTCTTTCAGTTGATAGCTTTGGTGCTATCGTGCAAATTCCAGGTGGTGTGAAGGCTCTTTGTCCGCTTCGACATATGTCTGAATTGGAAATTTCAAAGCCTCGAAAAAAATTTAAGGTTGTATTCTTGCTATGCATGCTTTTACTTATTATTTTTATTGTTGTCATCTTTTGTTTCTGTTGACAATATAATGTAGATTTGTTTTGTTGCATCTGTATGGTGTGACAGATTAGACATTATGTGGTTGAAGTTTTTGCTTGAATTATTACAGGTGGGAGCTGAATTGGTTTTCCGTGTGCTTGGTTGCAAGTCGAAGAGAGTGACAGTTACACACAAGAAAACCCTTGTATGTTTCTACATGTGAACTCTTCTAGTGTTTTTTCAGTGTAAATGGCACTATAATAATTTTTTTATAGTGATGATGCATTTCCATAGACTTTAGCTTCTGTTTTTCCTATTATAACAGTCTTTAGTTCATAAAATTTGTGGAGCAGTATTTGTTCGTTGATAACAACCTTTATGTCACTTAAAAACTTCCTTTTGCTGTTCACATCTATCAATATTCTTGTTTCTTGATGTGTTCTTAATTGAGAAGGGATTTTTGAGCATTTATTTATATCTCCCTACTCCAACAAAAATGACCGGTTCTCCATTCAGTTTTGAATCAAATATATGATATTTTTACAGGTTAAATCGAAACTTGGGATTATTAGTTCATATACTGACGCAACTGATGGTTTGATAACCCATGGATGGATAACAAAAATTGAAGTTCATGGATGCTTTGTAAGGTTTTACAATGGGGTGCATGGATACGCTCCTAGGCAAGTCTCAAATTTGTCTCTATACTTCTATCATAATCACAGTCAGTTATACTTTGATTGTTGCTTAAATCGCGTGACCTTTTGTTTTTTAAATTCCATGTTCATTATTTCATCTTCTAGTCTTTGACTAATTTCTTCTTTCCCGTGTCATTGATATGACATGAGATTTTATGTTTGAGGTGATTTCCTTTCATACGGGATACAATTATATATAGAAGTCCTTTTGTGCCCAAAATGTGTTCTCTCAAACTAAGTGTACTTTGCCATTTCACGGGGTTTAAAAGTATAATATCTGCTGTATACTTTTTCTTCTATTTATTTAATCATGCTTTTTGATATTTCATATGGTTTTGAAGGATGTTTTATTGTTTAATTTTAAACCATTTTGATGTTTAAATTGGATATTCTGTATGGGTGTTATAGTTAGTTATCAATTGTTTGCTTTTAGCAACACCATATGGCTGTTTTTTCAATAAAGGAGACGGCAGCCACTAAAGCTGCAGTAGAGTGAGGTTTTTGAACGCTCATTTTTGCCCTCAATACTGTTGTTCTTTGGTCTTTCTTTGTGGTCAATATTAAGATTATGCTCCACCTTTTTCAAATTGTAAAATAATAATAGTAATACTTAACTGAATGTAGTTTCCTAAACTTATATTAACTTTGTGAGACCTACTCATTTCCTAAACTTATTTTGATTGTTTTTTGTTTCCTTCAGTTGCCTTTAGCTACTTTGATCTTATCAACTGATCATGACTTTCAAATTCTCTTGTGATAGTCCTGTCTTGTTTGTCCCAATTTTAAATTTAAACTAGTTTCTAATTGCAGCCCTTTATTTTTGGTTGTGTATTGTTTTCGTATGATTATGTTTTGGCTTCTTGGAAACTAATGGCTATATTATTTAATAAATTCTCATTGTGATGTGGTATTGATGTTTTTCTCTCTAAAGACCTAATTATGTAATATATTCATTGTTCTGATTCGATGTAAGAGCAGATTTGAACTTGGATTAGAGCCAGGTGCTGATCCAGGTACTGTGTACAATGTTGGACAAGTTGTCAAATGCCGGGTTGTAAGTTCCATTCCTGCTTCACGGAGGATCAACCTTAGTTTCATAATAAAACCCACAAGGTTTGCATTTTTCCACTTTATGCTTGTTGAGTTCCTGTATCTGGAAATCTCTACTAAATTTTTGATTGTGTAATTCTGCTTTTTCTGGGGGATTATATACTTCCAAATATAAAAAAAATTCTGTTATGTTTTATGAGAAGCTATCTGCCTGACTTACTTTAGTGAAGTTTTTAAAAGGTATAGGCAGGCACACTTCTGGGATGACATATGCTAATCTATTGTGAGCAATGACAGGGTGTCTGAAGATGATGTGGTTACCTTGGGCAGCCTTGTTTCAGGAGTTGTTGACAGAATTACATCCACCAATATAGTTGTTTATGTCAATGCAAGTGGTTTCTCAAGGGGTACAATATCCACAGAGCACTTGGCAGATCATCATGGTAAAAATTCCCTTGTTAGGTAAAGGCTTTTGCATTTTTTCTTACTCTCAATATAATTGCTAATTGTAGCTTTTTTTCTGTAGGGCAAGCTATTCTGATCAACGAACTATTGAAACCTGGATATAATTTTGATCAACTGCTGGTTCTAGGTACACTTAAGATATTGAGGGCATTCTATGTAGTATCCCATGTTACGACAAAGTTGATGCCTGTACAGAACTATTAAGCAGGAATTGTTGATTCTGCCTTTTAGTTTACTACTATAATTAAAACTATTATGTTTTTTTTTATAGCTTTACTTTGCCTAAAGTACCAGAGAAATAGGAGGTCAAATTTACATCGTGACATCAAAATTTTTCATAATTTTATTTCCTTTGTGTCGTGTGGAAAAGAAACTTCAACATAATTTTTAATGTTTTTCCTTAGATATGAATGAGATGTACTCTTATTCTTCTGTATTTTGCCTTTCCGTGTCATTTATGAAGTTGAAAACTTTCATTATATACCTACAATTATTAATTTCATGTTTAATTTTAATCAATGTAGATATTAAGGGAAACAATTTGATTCTGTCTGCCAAAAGCTCTCTTATTAAGCATGCTCAGCAGATTCCTTCAGATATCAATCAGATTCAGCCTAACTCTGTTGTCAATGTAAGTGATGATGCCTATTGAATATTGATTATCTTTTGTTGTGTAGCTTTAATAAAGCTGTTTTTGTTATGCTTAGTATGTTATAGGCAGTAATAGTCTTTATCTTTACTCACATATCAGTGGAGTGTAGGGACACTGTTTCTGAATCTATGACCTTCAACTTGGTAGCAGAGTGGGTTCAATCCCATGCCGCTGTTCTTTCTTTGGCGTTATGCGGAATCACATTTTACAAACCCTTTTTTCTTTTTGGATAAGGACACAAATTTGTTTTCCTAATGCTATACAAAATCTACAAGTCTCAACAGAGAAATTAGCTTCTCTCAAACAGATCAACCATGATATGATTACTCATGCAGCTCAAGCCTAAGTTGTGGTGGAGGAATTGAAAATGTTCTTAGATATTGGCTTATTGTAAGGAATTATACAAAACATGAGAATCTATATATGGTTGATCAAAGGTTAACTATTCCAATATCATTACAATCCCAAGTCCTGATCGTTCATTTGCCATTGGTTTATTTAGCCCACTTATGTAGGATCCTAGCATTGATCATTGGAACACGGTTACATGCATCTCGAAGTATGTCAAAAGGGATCCTTGAGAAGGGTTATTGTGGGGATATGGAACTGCAATGCTGATTGTGCAGGTTGCCTTATAGACAACCATTTTATTATTGGATTTTGTTTATCCATTGGTGTAAATCTGATTTCTTGGAGGAGCAATAAAGAACAATGTCTTTGTCCGATTGAGTGCAGAAGCATAATAGCAAGCAATAACTTTAGCTATCGGTGAATTTGTGTGGATTAAACATCTTCAAGATGAAGTTATATTGTGATAAACAGACAACCATTTACATTGCATCTAACCTATTGTTTTATAATACTATTGAAACTGATTTTCACTTTATTCGAAAGTTGTTATTGGTAGAGATTAGTACTGACTTTACCAATTATAGTAATCAACTTGCAAATACTTTGAATGAATCATTAGACGACCTCAAGTTCAATTTATATGTTCCTTCCTTGGTACATACAATGTTTTTGCTCCAACTTGAGGGGAAGTCTTCGGTAATGCTTATATTGTATTGCTTTTAGAAAGCTGTTTTGTTATATCTTGTCTTGTTTATGATCAGTGTATTGTCAACCTTGTTAAACATATATGAATTGCTTCTAGCACTTTTTTGAAAGTCACATTTTTTAGTATGTCACTTTTTTTAGTTTCTTTCATGTTATTGACTTGAATTGTGTATGGTGTAGGGCTATATATGTAACATAATTGAGTCTGGGTGCTTTGTTCGTTTCCTTGGTCATTTAACTGGCTTTGCTCCTAGAAATAAGGTATCTCAGGGCCTATCCTTTCTTTCACTTTTAATCACCTCACTATATCTTAGGCACATGATAATTTGGAACTCGTTCTATTGGTTTTATATAGGCTGCAGATGACCAGAAAGCCAATATTTTGGAGGCCTATTACATTGGGCAATCAGTTCGGAGCAACATATCCAATGTTAGTTTATTGAAAGCTGTAAATATGATTTTTAAGAAAGCTTAGTGCTGTCTAAAACAGTGTAATTTTTTTAAACATCAGGTTAGTAGTGAAACTGGTAGAATAACGCTATCTCTAAAGCGGACAGCATGTTCTTCAATTGATGCGTCATTTATTCAGGACTACTTTCTCATGGATGAAAAGGTATGAACAATTGTCAATTAACTCTAACATTACATTTTATCATTCTAATCAGGGGTGTAATTTGGTGCCCTTAAACCCATAAATTCCTTCCCACCCCAACATTTTTGTAAGTTGGGTTGGGTCATGGGATGGAGTTGGGTTTCTTTTAGCTCATCCAATTAGAATTGGGTTCAGAACCAGTTCATGGTTTGAAAACCAATAAATACAACTCAACTACATATAGATGCGTTTCTACTATACAAAAAACAGTTTTATTATGTTTTATGAGTACTGTACTTAAATGTTACATATCATCCATGTTATTACAATTAAATTGTGTTTCCCTTCTTACATTAGAGACTTCATTACTAAGTTGTTAAAACAAATTTATGGTGTTTATTTTATGATTGCTGTTTAGATTATGCAATGTGTTGACAATTCCTATTTATGTGTTAGGTACTGTTGGTTATTTTGTTTTGATTAGAAAATAATATAGAGGTGTTCACTTTGTTATGCAACTATATTAGGGATGAAGTTTTAGAGCACTTTTACAATATCTGCAAATTCTGATTTGCGCCTCCTCTTTTAATTAAATTTTGGAAAATACAAAATGGTAAAAATTTAACAGAAATGAGTTGGCATTATTATTGATTCTTGGATAGGTAAGTGGCTTGTAGCACTTTGACATGTCTGAAAACCACCCTTCAATTTTAGCAAATCCTTGATGAATTGTTTTTGGACTTGTCATAGCAAACAATGTAATGCTATATATTTTTTTTCCGTAGTCATTTCTGTTTATTTTCCTCCTAGCATAATTTTTCTCTATTGTTTTCCCTTAAGTAATTCTTTTCACGTCCTCTCCCCTTCTCAATTGCTTCTAATCTTGTGTGGTTATTTAAATTAGATTGCCAAGTTGCAGAATTTGGGCTCTGGTGCATCTGATTTGAGGTGGGCTGAAGGATTTAACATTGGTGCGGTTGCAAAAGGGAGAGTTAAGGATGTTACGGATGTTGGACTTGTTCTAAGCTTTGAAAAGTATAATGACGTTTTTGGTTTTATTACCAATTATCAGTGTATGTTTTCTCCCTCCAACTTGTTTTTTAGTTTCTAACTAATATGTTTGGGTGATTCTTTCTTACTCAATTGCAAGTTCCACTTTTCACTGTATGATTACTTAGTGGCTGGAACTATTTTGGAGAGTGGCTCCGAAGTGGAAGCATTGGTTCTTGATGTTGCTAAGACAGAACGGCTTGTTGATTTAACTCTAAAACCAGAGTTCTTCAATAGTTCTAATGAAAGTTCCATAAGTCGTACTAACAAGAAGGTAAGCATTTTATCTTGCACCTCACCCGTTTCCTGTCTACATGCACATATTCACATTTTTGTTCTAAGGCACAGAGAAACACCTGAGTGAATTTTTTGATACAAGTTATATGCTGTCATGCTATGGAACCATTTCTTATAGTTACTATTTGAAAATGAAAATATCTAGTTACACTATTTTTTCTTCTCTGCAATAAACATTCCCTTTTTAATGAAAGGAAAAATGGTTTGGATTTTTTTCTTGAGAAGGGCAACCATAATCAGCATTCAATTTTGTCTTGAGAAGGGCAACCTTTTGCATGATACTTTTTGCCAATATTATTTTTTTACATTGACCAAATCAATGACATAACTTGATTCCAGAAACGTCGAAGGGAGGCATCCAAGGAGTTGGTATTGCATCAGACTGTGAAGGCAGTTGTGGAAATTGTGAAAGAAAATTACATGGCAAGTATTGGTGTTATTATTCTTCACCATTGGCTATTTTCTGATAAAACTTGTTCATGCATAGTAATGTATTTTACTGAATTTATTCTCTGCAAAGCAGGTTGTATCAATTCCAGAAAATGATCATGTGATAGGATATGCATCTATATCGGACTATAACACACAAAGGTTTCCTCATAAACAATACCAAAATGGGCAGAGGTGAGCATGGAATTTACTGATTAAAAATATCAGTTCAGCTTTTCACTTTTTATGGTAAAGTAGGTAGACTAATGTCCTTAGGGCCATACATTGGATTATGAATATTATGAGCCAGGCTAGTGCCACCTCAGTGATTCCTAGACTTCAATTGCTCTAGGTTAGAGTTTCATTGCCTTATTTCTTGGGTCTAAACATGTTTCTGCTGAGTGCTCTTTTTCCTTGAGATACAAGGAAAGGCTCTTTTATGCTCTGTTTGTTTGTCTTAGAATTTGGGTTTTAGACCTATTTTAACTCTACAAAGCTGAGTTGTCTTGTAAAGTGAGAAATGTCCAAGCTTTATAACCTTCGTTTTAGCCATATTCCTAGTCAATTAAAGGCAACCTCCAATGAGGTTACAACTAAGGCTTGTTAGGATGACTGCTATTAAGGTGACTATCTAACAGCTTGTCTTTTATATTAGTTTCCATCCTGTATTCTTTGCAAGGATTGATTTAGACCTTGTCTATTTCTGCATAAAATCTGGACATGTGTAAATCTTGGATTCTTGGATTCCTGTGTTGATTAATTACTAATACTTAATTTCTACTCCCTGATCTTGTCTGATTCTATTTGTATTTGATTCAGGCCAAATTATTATGTCTAATAGATGTCTCATGTGCTCGTATCATAACAATACTTGTACACTTTTTTCTTATTGTAAAATAAGTTCAATTTATTTCCTGGTTTACCCATAACACATGGCATTACATGTTTTACGTGGTCAGTGTTATTGCAACTGTTATGGCACTTCCGAGTCCTGAAACATTGGGAAGGTTGCTTTTACTTCTAAATGAGGTCAATGAGACCGCCAGTTCTAAAAGATCTAAGAAGTCTAGCTATAAAGTGGGAACTCTGGTTGAGGCAGAGGTATGTGGTTTTATCTGTTTGTTTTTAAAATTTAGGTATTTATTTGAAGGTTTTCACTGCATTCTACAATAAAGCTTAAACATGGACTGTCATAGGCTTCAATGTTATTTTTTGTTTTTCTGGTTTTTGAATGAGATTAACATTGGCTATTATTTTTCTTGTTACAAGTAAAAGTGTACCATGCGTGGGGCTTGCTAACATTTTCCAACTCTTGTAGACTGAATTATTTCTACTATTTCTCCTTTACTCTCTATATCTGAATACTACTACCACTTTTTGTTTTTTCTGACAGTCGTGAATTTTCTTTTTAATGACATTGTTGTCCAGATTACTGATATAAAAATGCTTGAACTGAAATTGAAGTTTGGAATTGGTCTACATGGCAGGATTCACATAACAGAGGTAACCTTTTTTTGTTTCCGGTGTAGATTTAAATTCAGCATTTTTAGCTGTATATATTGATACAGCTTCTAGCACTATCTGGGGCTTTCAGTGCGTCAGATGTAAGTGCCCTTTGTTGTGCTGTTTTTGTAGCTGTAAATTGTGACCATGTTGCAGGGGTGAGGCTTGCCGTAATGCTGACGTGCTATTTCAGTTTTACTATTTTTCTCAATTGTTCAGTGCTTACCTGTGGCAGGTACATAATGGTAATGATTTGAAAAATCCATTCTCTAGCTACAAAATCGGTCAGACAGTGACTGCAAGGATTGTTGCAAAACCTAATGAAACAGATGGCAACAGGAAGGGCTCACAGTGGGAGCTTTCTGTCAGACCTGAAATGGTTACAGGTTAGTGTACCTCTCGCTGGCAAAAATGCAAATGATGGAAATACTGGGCAATTTGTGAAACGTGCAGAAACTGTTAATTTAAGACCCATAATTTTATTTTTACTTGATATCCTTATTTTATACCCATAATTCAACTGCGTTTTGGTTTCCATTTATACTTTTAATTCTATGTTGTCAGTATCTACTTCTTAAATTTATGAAACGTGCAGAAACTGTTAATTTTGAAACGTGCAGAAACTGTTAATTTAAGACCCATAATTTTATTTTTACTTGATATCCTTATTTTATACCCATAATTGAACTTCGTTTTGGTTTCCATTTATACTTTTAATTCTATGTTGTCAGTATCTACTTCTTAAATTTATTTTAACCATTTGTCCTCTCGTTGTTAAAGTTATTGTAATCTTCTGCTATTTAATATATATATTCTCAACTTCAATTTAGGTTCCAGTGATATAGATGATGTATCTGGAAATCTTGAGTTTATAATTGGGCAATGTGTGTCTGGTTATGTGAGCAAAGTAGAAAGTGAATGGGTCTGGTTAACAATATCGCGAAATGTAAGGGCTCAGATATATATTCTTGATAGTGCTACTGAACCCAGGGAGCTAGAGGATTTCCAAAATCGATTCCATGTTGGGCAACATGTTTCTGGTCACGTTGTAAGTTTCAACACAGAGAAGAAGCTACTGCGGTTGGTTTTACACCCCTTCTCAACTCTTCCTTGCCGAACAAATGAAGAGCCACAAATTAATATTATGGACAAGGATTTAGCAGCATATGTTCATGAAGGAAAAGTTTTGGCTGGAAGGGTTAGTAAAATACTTCCAGGTGTTGGTGGATTGCTTGTCCAAATTAGTCCTCGTTCATTTGGAAAAGTACACTTTACTGAAATTGCAGACACATGGGTGGATGATCCATTGTCTGGATATCATGAAGGGCAGTTTGTCAAATGTGTAGTCCTTGAAATTACTCACATCGAAAAGGGTATCACTCATGTTGACTTGTCATTGCGATCTTCCAGTGTGAAGCCTTCCCAGGATTCTGCAGATTTTGAGAGCGTTGTGTAAGTAATAGTACTGATACTTTGTGATGAATTTTTGATAGTCTTAGACCAGACCAATTACTTCTATTGATCTAATATATGCAGTTGCCATTAACTTGAAGCTAACTGCTTAATTAAGTGAGGTTGAGTTATTTTACACAGCCTTACCCTAGCTTATGCGAAGAGGCTTTTACTGTCATGCCGGGGCTTGAACCCATGATTATGTAGTATTCAAAGATAAAAATTAAATTGATTATTTTTATGTAACTTATTTAAGTTGAAATATCTAATTAATGCATTTTCTAAGGATTACATTGATTGCCCTTTTTTTGATGTCGTATTTAATTAATTAATATATTACTCATCTGTAGCACAGTAAATCTTTCTAGATCTGGACACATGTCAAGTTTTAGTGCAAATTTTATTGTTAATTTTTTTTTCTGCAATAGATTTGGTTTGTTTATGTACATCGGTTTACTTCTGTCCAAAGCACAGGTTGGTGCCCAAGTAATTTCAAAACGCTATATAATTATTATAGTAATAATAATATACTTGAATCTGTTATACCTGATATTTCATCTTGTTATATTATCAATTGCTGATTTTTCAGGGATGCCAATGGAAAATGGGTAGAGAAGATTGAGGATCTACACCTTGATATGATTATAAATGTATAGTGCTTTTTCTTTTATCTCTTTTCTGATCATAATTCTTTTGTATGTAGGTTTCATGTTAGCTTATATAACATTGAGTGTTTGCTTACGATCTCATTTGCTGGAGATGAGTTGCCAATAAGTCATAGAATTCATCATATACGAGATGTGAATTATATCTGGCACATGGGAATTGTATAGATGTGAATAATTAAAGATTGTTTGTTTTAGGGATGTATGACGAGAAATAATTTTGAACTGTGAATGAGTAAAGATTGTTTGTTTTAGGGATGTATGAGGAGAAATAATTTTGAACCCACTGTATTATATTTCACATATATTCATTTCCACTGTATTTTTCTTCAGGCCTTCTGAGGACTTTTCCTTTGTTTTCTACGATTCCTCTTTTTTAATTCTCTTCAGAATAATGACTGAAACATTGTTATGTAATCCCTTCATTTGTAATGGAAAAATCTTATGCTTTGTTTGGCTGATGAAAATGAAATGTAAATTAGTTGAGATTTTTTGTTTTAGGGTTTAGCTCTCAAACTAGGCATGGATAGATTGGTGGAATATAATTTTTGTTATATATATTTTCCTCTATATATTATTTTCTTTTGGATTTATTTGTCTTGTTATGGTTAGGGTTATATTAAGAATGTCACACCAAAGGGTTGCTTCATTATGCTCTCACGAAAGATTGATGCCAGAATTCTTCTGTCCAATTTATCTGATCAATATGTTAAAGAACCCGAGAAAGAATTTTCCGTGGGAAAACTTGTATCTGGCAGGTAAGTACTCAATCTATTGTCTGTTGACTGCTTAAAATGATAAATTTCTCAGGGAATGTACTGAGACCGAAAATTGCAGGGTTATATCTGTGGAGCCTCTTTCAAAACGTGTTGAAGTTTCACTGAGGACATCAACAGGTCCCAAGACTTCCAAATCGGAGATTGTTGATTTCAGTAAATTTCACGTCGGAGATATTATATCTGGCAGGATTAAGCGGGTTGAGTCATTTGGTTTGTTCATAGCAATTGACAACACAAACATGGTATTTCTACAACCTCAGCTACCATTTCTCGTCCATGCTTTTAGTATTTTATAAGTGTGTGCATAGTATAGTGTTATTTATATCAATCTGATGTTTTTATTCTGTTATTAACTTCGATGTCTCAAATGTGTACATCTTCATCTCGTGACCATGGTTTTTATAATTATGATTATGCCCCTTAGCAATCGACAGCGATCAACTCGGTTCTGTGACCTCACTTGATTATGCTTCTTCAATTACCTAGGTTGGATTATGCCATGTATCAGAAATTTCTGATATCGAGATTGAGAATATCGAAGCCAACTATAAAACCGGAGAGAGAGTAAATGCAAGAATATTAAAGGTAATTTAAATATATGCCTGTTAGTTATAATGTAAACTGCAACTTCTAGCTGTTAACTGTGATTGTTTGTATTTTTCTGTGTATCTTGTACAATTGGAAATGCTTTGCACGAGACCTGTTGTATCTGTAATATGTTTGTTCTATCCACTCAGATAAATATATTGACGATTCAGAAAGTTGCACTATAATAAGGGTAGACCTAGAAGACAACCTAATATCCACATGGGAAAAAAATGGAATCCAATGAAAATATGGACGGTGTTGCTTGATAATGATTTATAAGGATTGAAAGCAGTTGTAATTAGATGAGGCAAAACAGAGTTGATAAATAAGTAAAACCCTCCCAATAACACTTCTAAAATGTATTTTAACTTATTCGAACTCTAATTTATATATTAATTATCTTTAAATTTAGTGAAATATTGAATTCTTATTTGTCCTATGTCAACTTGGCTTTCTTGCTTTTCCGTAATTATTATCAGGTGGATGAGGAAAGGCACAGAGTTTCTTTGGGAATGAAGAATTCATATATGATGGATGGAACTTTACTTCAAATAATGTCCAAGGAAGGATCGGATGAACTTATTGAAGCAGATGGATTGAAGTCTATAACTTCTATGCATAGTTTGCTTGAAACCTCAAATTTAGCTGCCGACGATGAAGTGAATCAATTCCCAATTCTTTCAGGATCTCTAGATAGGGGAGACGTTCCACCACTTGACGTTTCTCTTGATGATTTTGATCAAATTGATGTAAATAATGCTAATAGTCAAAGTAAAGAGCATGGAAATGAAGAAGTCATTATACACGAAAAAAATAAAAGGCGCGAAAAGAAGAAAGCAAAGGAAGAAAGGTCAGTAAAATGCTATCTCATTTACTTGTTCTTATTTGCTTTTTAATTTCTGACATGGGGGAAGTATATTGTACAGGGAGAAGCAAATAAGGGCAGCCGAGGAGAGATTACTGGAGGAGGATGTACCTAGAACCACCGATGAGTTTGAAAAGCTGATTAGAAGCTCTCCCAATAGCAGTTTCATCTGGATAAATTACATGGATTTCATGATTTCTATGGCTGATGTGGAGAAAGCCCGCTCAATTGCTGAAAGGTATGTCTGAAGAACTATGATTTTTTGTTTAGATTTTTAAATGATTATGAAATCCAAACTCATTTGAATTTTTCTAATCCTGGGCTTTTTTTGGGTGTCGTAAACATAGTCCTATGCTAATGCAAATCTATGGCAAAAGTGGGTTTTAACAGTTCTCTTGTTTATTCTTGCTTACTTTTAGGAAGAGCGTTTTCATATACGCAAGTGATCTTAAAAGCTAGCCTATTTGCACACATAATCGTTTTCACTTAGTGTTCTGGTTTTAACATTCATATGGAATTGGTGATTTTGTTTACTATTTCATATGCAAAACTTTGAATGTAGTAAACAAGTGAAAAGAACATGTTTTTGTAATTGTTTTGTAAATAAAATACGAAAACTCACAATTTTTCTAACCGAACAGTTATGTCAACCAAAGACTAACTTGTAAATCTTGTTATTTACTTGCTGATGTGTAAACATTGGGCACGAAAATAAATACCTTCTTCTAAATATGAGATGGGTTAAATGATGATTTCCATATGTTGTCATTTGAAATAAAGCGACTTGAGACTAGACGCATCAATTGCTTACTAGTGTTTTTAGTCATCATAAAAGTGGGGAAATATCATGATTCATGTAGTATGTGTTTTCCTGTGATGGTTTTGTTTAAAGTTTTTTTTTGCCTACATTGTATATCTCCCCTTCATCCTGGCAGAATACATCCATGTGAATATCATACTACCATAATCATCTGACTTCACATTGTTTTTTACTCGCATAATCCATAATTTTGAAGAGCTCTGATGACCATAAATGTTCGAGAAGAGAACGAGAAGCTTAACATTTGGAAGGCCTACTTTAATTTGGAAAATAAGTATGGCAACCCTAGCCAGGTGAGGAGAAAGTGCAATTTCAGTTTTTTCTTGTTCACCGTTGTTATGTGGAATCCTTAATAAGTGTTTCCGTGTAGGAGGCCGTTATGAAAGTATTTCTAAGAGCTCTACAATACAATGATCCCAAAAAGGTCTATCTAGCACTCTTGGGAATGTACGAGAGGACCGAACAGCATAATTTAGCCGATGAACTTCTCAATAAAATGACAAAGAAGTTCAAGCATTCTTGCAAAGTATTGTAACTTTTAAGTATAAACTACTCTTTTGGTCTAGATAAAAAAAATGTATGTGGAACTTATTCTGCGTTGGATTTTAGGTTTGGTTGAGGCGTATACAAAGTCTTTTGAAGCAAAACCAAGATGGAATCCAACCTCTCATCGATCGAGCTTCGTTAAGCCTTCCCAAACATAAGCATATTAAATTTTTCTCTCAGGCAGCTATTCTTGAATTCAAAGTTGGCGTTCCAGATCGAGGGCGATCCTTGTTTGAAAAAATTCTTCGGGAATACCCAAAGAGAACAGACCTATGGAGTGTTTATCTCGATCAAGTATATTATTCTCTACCTCATTCTCTACTTGTATCAATATTTTTTTTATCCTAACATCCCTGTGTATATTATTTTGACAGGAAATTCATCATAAAGACGAAGATATAATTCGTGCGCTGTTTGAAAGGGCTGTTAGTCTGAGTCTCCCACCTAAAAAGATGAAGGTGTGTGAACATATTTATATTACTAATTTTGCCGATGTTGGTTCGTGTTTTTCCTCTGAAACTCATGTGGGACATTGTTGTCTTGATTGACAGTTCTTGTTCAAAAAGTATCTTGATTATGAGAAATCCCAAGGTGATGATGAACGTATTGAATCTGTGAAGAGGAAAGCAATGGAATATGTTGAGAGCACTATGTCTTGATGTAAAGTCATCATTGCCTTAGTTTTGAATTTTAAAGCCACTCTGGAGTCCAAGCTGGATATCTTAAGACAGAGTTTGAGTTTGTTAAGACAAGTTTTAGTAAATCATGAGGCAGCAGGATTTCCTAAATTGAGTGGTTCTGTACCATAGATTGAAGATGAGAATTTTCAAGGTGAGTTGTGAATGCAACAAGTGAGGCCAAGAGAAAGAAGGCTTAGATAAAAGAAGAACTACATAGTTCCTCTCTCTGTATTCTGTCTTCTGCCCTTTTTATTCCATTTGGGCTGTAATTTTTTGGTTTTACAAACTCTTTCTTGAGCGATGAGGTTAGGATAGTGTTTGGTGTAACAAATTTTGCGAATGTAACCATTAATTTATCATTTAAATGATGAACTTTAGTATTATTTTCTAAATTATCCCCGTAGCTGCATTAAAGTTTGCTAATTATCTGACTGAAAATATGTCAAATCGTCTGACAAAGACTCAGATACTTGTAGGTTAACCTACAATAAGCTAAAGATCTTTTCAAAGATAAATCACTGAAGTGGTTTATTAAAACACTAAGGTCAACAAAATTTTTGACTTGTCTCATTCAAAAATTGTTTTTAACGAACCAGATTGTAAATAATTATGTTGTTAGTGTTACTACTACTTTTGATTAGTTAGTGTTTAATATCTTTTCAATATCCAATTTAATTTTTTCTTGATCAATAATTCTTTACGTTTAAAACTAACAAAATTACTGAAGTTACAGTCTTTTGTACAATTAATTTAATGTCAAGTGCGCAACGGTGAATATAGCTCATCAATTTTAACCTCCATTAAATTACTGTGTTTATTCATGCTCTTAGTTCTCGAATCTTTTATAGTATTTTTTTTTCTTATAAATGTTGTGGTGTTTGATTTTGACTTCGGGAACCTAGAACATAGAACCTAGTATGTACGTGGAAAATGTATGTTTACGAGAGCACAACTTTTAGTAAAAGGTAGAGAAAAATAAACCATAATTGTTGCTCAAACATAGTTCCTTGTCTCTTTCATGTTTGGCAAAACATTCTGAGTAAGCACCGGAGTGAGAGAATAGCAGCAAGTTTAAGTAATCATGTCTGGTGATATGGGTACCTTTCAGATGGTGTGATGATCAATGACAAAATGCAGTGAACAACAAAATCAAAATTATAATTCAAAATCATCTGAGCATGATAAAGTAGGTTAATTTCCTTTCATGGTTTGAATTTTGAAACATCAAACTTCTTTTTTCAGCAACAATATCTTCTTTTATCCAATACCATCGTATGTGAAGATCAAAATATTTCTTCCAAATATTCTGGTTTAATTTTGTATAGAAAATGGTGAAACATTTTTTTGTTGTTGTTTGCACCTTTTTCTTGCCTAGATCTTGAAACAGTAAACATAATTGGAAACGAGGAGGCATTTTTTAAAGGGCTAAATATTAGATACTAAAAGAATTAGTCCATTTTTAGATTTTTTAATTAAATTTATTTAATATTTTAAACATATTTTATTATGGTATTTAAATTTTTTATATTGTTTGATATTATTTTGCTTCAATATTAGTTAAAAAATTATCATAAAACACATCTTAAATGTTAAATAAACTTAACAAAATTTAATTATAACACCTTTTTTAAATTAATAGTAAAACTACGTCCAAAATATCGAGATGTGTAATTGAACAAAAATGTGACGAAGTAATAGCCTTAATCACAGAAATACTAAATAAATTTAGATTTTTTATTAAAATTACGGTTTAATTAAATATTTAAACATAATTATATTATTTATATTAAATATACTAAAATTATGTATCTAATTAATTGATAATAACTAATAATTTTAAAATTTATTCATTATAGAAACTAAAATTTATTTTAAAATTATACTTATTTACTTGTATTTGTATGAGAAGAATAAAAAGAAGAAGAAAAACAAGTGTAATGTACGTATAAGTTAAAACAACTTGTAATTTTTTTAGCGACATAAAAATGCATCATATTCTTTTACTTTTACTTTTTTTTTCACAATATTTATGATTAAAATAAACAATTTTTGACTATTCTAAAAAAATTCTTTAAATTTAACAAGGATTTTATAACTGTTAGTATTGAAAGACGTTGTGAGAATTATTTTTATCACATAAATAACAATATAAAAAGATTGCACTCGTGAAGTATGTTTAAGAGAACAATTTTCTATGTGACCTAGAACAATGATTTTTCTCTCTATAGTAATAAAAAAATAAAGAAAAAAGAGAGTCAGATTTTTAAACTGGATCTTAACTTCAATTAAATTTGGTTATGAGTTCCTTGAAGAAGCAATTTTGCTGAATGAGGTTTAAATAATTGATTCAAAAAATGTGCCACAAACGGTAAGGAGTTAGTTACACTTAACTTAATCACTAATTACATCATTCATTGTTAAATTCAAATATTAATCAATGAAGAAGCATTAAATGTTAGATTAACGTAACTGTTATGTAATAAGAACATCTTTACTATAATACCACAGACTAAATTCAAATTTTCATCAACTTTTTTTGTTAATGCTTAATAATAAAAGTCGTTACTATTTTTATTTAAAATACATAGGTTGACTTTGGACTTCAATTTGTATTTATTATGAAAAACAGTTTTATGCTGTTATCTGTACAAAATATAAAAAACCTATTGACTTCTATAATAAATATTTCGGTTAAATATGATTTTATCCCTTAAATTTTAGTGAAATTTAGAATTAGTCTCTCTTTAATATTTGTTTGACCAATTTAGTCATTCATCTTTAAAAATGCGCGTGAATTTAGTCCTTTTAACCAAATTTTATAAAATTTATCTGACGTTCCAATGATAGTATTTGAATTGTTTATACGGTTTAACAAATTTTCGCTTTAATATTAACTCAAATATTATCATAAAATAATATTAAAATGTCTCTCTTTAACATTTGTTTGACCAATTTAGTCATTCATCTTTAAAAATGCGTGAATTTAGTCTTTTTAATCAAATTTTATAAAATTTATCTGACGTTTCAAGTGGATTTCATGATAGTATTTGAATTGTTTATACGGTTTGACAAATTTTCGCTTTAATGTTAACTCAAATATTATCATAAAATAATATTAAAATGTCAAATAAACTTAACAAAATTTAGTAAGAATGACTAAATCTACGTATTTCTAAAGATGAAAGACTAAATTGGTATAAAATTTTAAAGAAAGACTAATTCTAAAATTCATGAAACTTGAGGAATAAAAAACATATTTAACCTTAAATATTTTAAAAAGTCATACAAGTAATGGTCTGTAACTAAAAAATAGTGTATATATATATACTATTTGATAATTTTAAAATATGTTTTTAAATAATTTTAATTTGTAGTTCGGTATATACTTAATTAAAAGTTAAAATTGTATACAAACATATTTTAGTTGGGACATAATTACTTCTTATATTATATAAAAGTTATATGTATAATAATGAAATTTAAGCGTTCTCATATGTTTCAGAGAGAAAAATGTTTTCAGAAGTTGTTCTAACCTTTTTGAAAAATGTTTATTATGCTACTGTGTTTTTTTTTTCCTTCTAATAATACTTTTTGGAATGATAAATATTAATATGTTTTGAAATGCTTAATATGAGTTTTATAAAAGAAAAAATATAACGGAATCATTTTATTTTACTGTACAAAATTTACATAATGATATAAAGCAAATAATTGCTGTTTAGGTCATTTTTTTTCGGTTAATATAGAAACAATATTTTATAGTGTGTTTCACGTAATAATTTTTAATCAAATAGAACGTATTTGGAAGCAAGATATTATGTTACAATTTCTTGCTAACAAAATATTAAAGAATTCAAAAAATTAGATCAAGAAAAATAATATTTTTATTTACATTATTAAATTATTATTTTTGTTTTGAACAAATAAAAACGCGGTTGAATATAAAATGAAAACGCAAGATATACCCAACGATTAGTAATTAGGAAGGAACAATGTTCCGAGTTTAAGTTTATTGAAATAAATTTACATTATTATCCGTTTTAAGAGCCAAAACCTATTGTAATTTTATTTTTAAAAGATGTATAAAAAGATTGAAGTAAAAATGTATATTTAAATTGTTATAGATTTTTACTCTTTGTAATACTATTAAACTTGCTCATATAAACCTTGAACCAAGATTTAAGAAAAATGAGAATTTATCTTTCAATGATAGAAGGTTAAGGAATCGAGTTTCAATCTTTTAAAGAAAATGAAAGTTTATATTTGAAATTTTGTTTTTTATCCATCTATAATTTCAATATTTCAATCTCAAGTCCATAAACATAAACAAAATGTTTTTATTAATCCTTAGCTCTTTTAATAAATTTTGTTAAATTTATTTAATGTTTTATACATATTTTAAGGATGTATTTGAGTTGTTTATATTGTTTGACATATTTTTTTACTTTAATGTTAAATCAAATATTATTACAAAATGTCAAATAAACTTAACAAAATTTGATTAAAAAGATTAAATTTACGTATTTCAAAAAATAAACAACTAAATTAGTCCAAATTTTTAAAATCTAACTAATTTCAAAATTCACTATAAATTAAAAGAGAAAAACATATTTAACCCTATATTCAATAATATCGTTTACATACTTTTCTTTTAATCCTCAAAACTTTTAATATATGAAACTATTTTAAAGTATAATAACTTTAGGTATAATAATTAGATATAATAATTGATAATTAATCCCAAAAATATTATCTTAAAATTTTATATTTTAAATAATAGTATAAGTTATTAGAATAAAAAAATATTTTTAAAAATTTCAGTAATTAAATTATACATTAGTTAAGAAAGTTTTATTGTTTTTATTAAAGTAAATTATAAATAAGTTAAAAAATAATGTGATACAGTTAATTCTGAAAAAAACACAAAAGTAAAAAGTAACTGACAAGAAATATAATTTTAATAAAAATAATGATTAATAGTGTTATTAATGAATTATTAAATGGCCTCATTAAATATCATCAATACCCATAAATATTTGAATGTTTCTATGCATCCACAAACAAAAACAATAACTTTGTCATGTTTTAAAATATTTTTTCAAAAATAGCAGAATCATTTCCAATCTTCTCTTTCTGAACTCTTCTACATATCATTTGCCGATTAAACTTACCTCAAAAAAGAAAAGAAAAGGTTAATCTTAATATAATTCTTTATTGTTAAAGTCAAACACATTTAATAACAATTTTCAAATTACACAATTTTGAAAAAAAGTCACTTAATTATTTTTACTTCTTTATATTATATTTATTTATTATTTATTTTTTCACATAAACAAATTTAACTATCTCATTTGTATCGAATCATGTAAACCATTCATTCATTTACTAGGTAAAAAAAAAAAGAAAAAAAGAATTTCTTAATTGGATAGTTTTAGAATTATATAATTTTGTAATTTTGTAATTTGTTAATTATTTAATTTTATATTTTTTAATTTTTAATTTTATACTGTTTTATATAAATTTGTATTTTCTTTATTATTTTAACATTTTTTATTTTTTTAATTTTAAATAAATTTAAAAATATTTTTTATTAAATATTTAAATATTTGAAAAGATCTTGTGCTCTTATAATAAAATATTATGTGGGAATATTTATAAGAGTGACCCTACAAAATAAGTGTCACATTAAAGAGTTAACAAAGTTAACAATCACACTTACTAGTAAAAAAAATTATATTTTCTATCAATTTTGTTTTGAAATTTTTTATAGGAAATACTTTTAAATTTTGTTATGAAAACAAATTTGTAGGAAATTATTACCAATTTTTTTGTAAAATATTTTGTATAAAATATGTTTTACAACAAATTTTGTAGGAAATACTTGTAAATTTTATAAGTTTGTAGAAAATAACTATCCACAGAAATGACCTGTTAACTAAAATTCTTAGAAAAAATAATAGAAAAAAATATTTTCTTGCAAATTCTTTTAACAAATTTACAAAAAAATTCTTATAAAAATTCTCATGTAATATGAGAATTTTTAGTATTTTAATTGGAAAGTTTTAAATGTATGATGATACGGTAGACTACAAAATATTTATTAGTGAACTCAAAACATAATTAATATAATATAATGAAACTCCTTTTTAAGAAAAATATTTCCACAATCGATTCAAAAGGAATATTAAATAAAAAATAAAGGATAATAAAAGAAGAAGAAAATATGTTGAATCTAGTAATAATAATAGCATGGTTGAATATGCTTTTAGTTCTTAAACTTTAACGTAGAATTAAAGTTTGTCTATATCCAAAACTTTGATATATTTTGGTTTTAAACTATAATCATTTTAACCTAATTATATTAATTTTTGTTTCATTCATAACAAACACATAACATTGAAGTAAAAATGTATTAAATGATATAAAAAATTCAAATGTTTAATCTAAAATGCATTTCACATGTAAAAAAAATTAATGTATTTCAGTTTAAAAAATTATATTCATTCAATTTTTTAATTTAAAAATTAAAATTTTAATATAAAAATTGAACCAAAAATATATTTAACTCTAATAATAAATATAATAATAATTAATTCGGCACGATAAATCTTGGTGAGTTACATTTACTTCCCTGGCTGAAAAACTTAAAAAGAAAAGAAATTTATGAAACGTATATTGTGTTGACCCACCAAGTAATCCGAAACGTATACTCAACTTCTCCCTCTTCTTCTTTATAATCTTCTCCCCACACACTCCTTTTTTCTGACCATTCATTAATAACTGCAATTTCTTTTCTTTTCAAACCCCTTCTCACTCTCTAAACACCTCTTCCAAATGAAGTTCTTTTCTCGTCTCAAAAACACCACCGCCACCACCACCAACCACCATGTCAGATCCTCCTCCTCCTCATGGCCATGGCCCTCTTGCCACCAACCCAGAACCCTCTCATTCAGAGCCGCCACCACCACCACCACCCCCAACCACGACGTTTCCAAAGCCACCAACTCAATCGCTCAAACCCCAGACTCCTTCTTCACGGACTCACCCAACTCCGACAGCTTCTCCACCGCTTCCGACATATCCCGCACCGTGGACCCCACCGAGACGGTGATTCGCGGCCTCCGCTCCGACCGGCTTTTCTTCGAACCGGACCCGACCAGCTCCTTATGGGAGGCGAAACTGGCCACCCTCCCACCCTTCAAAAACAGCGTCGTTTTCTCCATCGACTCCACTCACCCTTACGTCGATTTCCGCAAATCCATGGAGGACATGGTCGCCACCCACAGCGTCAGAGACTGGGAAGATCTCGAAGACCTTCTCTGCTGGTTCTTGAAGGTCAATGCTCAAAACACTCACCACTACATCCTCCATGCTTTCGTCGATTTCTTGTTCTCTCTCGCACTCTCTTCTTCTTCTTCTTCTTCTAACGCCATTTGTAGTTCCACCACCACCACCACCACCACCACCACTCTCTCTTCTCTCTCTTCTTCTTCCTCCTCTTGCACCACTCCCTGCACTTTCTCTTTCGAGGAACACCTTCAACACCAACACTTTTCTTAATTTTCTCCAATTGTATCTAAACAATGCCTCATCATCATCATCTTATTACAGAACATCAAACTTTTTTCTTCACATCAACATTCTTCGCTTCTTATCTTATTACTCTAACTCTGATTTAATTAATATATCAACAATTAATGAAAAATTTCAGACTTTGTTTTTCGTTTTTATAAAAGAAATAGAAGTAGAAAATTTTTTAAAATCATGGGCGCTTACAATGTCTATTTATATTTCCTCTTGTGCGGATTAGGACATGAGGGTGGAAACTCCTATTTTTGTTTCTGTGAAGTGATTAATTAATTAATTAATTAATTATATTAAGAATTTCACGTCCATTAAAAATAAAATAAAATAATTTCATAATATATTAATAGGAAACGATAGTTAAATGATGTGTTGCTTTCGATGCTGTAGACAGTTTAACTCTCCTTCTCAATCTGAGGGTAGTTTTTATGAGGAAACAGTGCAGAGTTTATAGAAAATGCTAATAAATGTGACACGTTCTATTATAGAAGAAAAGAAGTGGTTAGGTGGTGTTCTTGCTTCAACGGTATCCTGTCATTTATGACATCCAGAGTTCCATGTGGGTAACTTGTGAGCTTATTTTGCAAATCATTATTAACTTTCGCTAAAGTAAAAAAAAGGCTGAAGCTAATGGACAAAACCTCTTCAACACAAACGCAATTCTTGTGAGATTTTCAGCTTCATGTGACCTTGACGTGATTTTTTGTACGTCCCCACTTTTGTTTCTCTTCTTCTTAATATCTTTTATCTTTAATTTTAAGTCTAATTTAATTCTATAAAATTGATTTGTAAGGTGAAATTTACATCTCACTTATATACTATATTTAAATTATCTTATCTCTGATCGAGGAAGTTCTTAAAAATATTCATGTCCAAAAACAACTAGGTTAAACCCTTTTACTACTCTTATATGATGTTTTAAGAGTTATCGTTTTTAATTTTTTTAACTGAGATGTTAAATGGACTATTAAATGTAAGATGTACCCAGATAAATATTAAACAAAATTCAAAACATGTCGTTGACCTATTTTATCCAGGGTTGGATATGGTACGCACGGGTACATCAAAGTGTGGAGTGGCGAGAGAGATCATGGCCATTGGTTTTGAATTGGGCAGTCATTATCAAATGATGGATTCAAATCCAGCTCAAAATTTTGGCGTGGTCCTGCTGAACTCTGTTCACCTGCAAGAAGCAGCATTACCAGAAAAAAAAAAAAAAAAAAAAAAA
>Ga0209589_1001015_pt1 | contig 43967 bp, 19 predicted proteins | sample CowpeawhiteBW_FD_187525 | JGI IMG/M metagenome (GOLD analysis project Ga0209589, IMG submission 187525) | Root nodule microbial communities of legume samples collected from California USA - Cow pea white BW (SPAdes) (version 2) | ecosystem: Host-associated > Plants > Roots > Nodule | place: USA...
TATATATTATATCTATTATATATATATATATATATATATATATATATATTTATTTATTTATTTATATCCTGAAATAAAGAAAGTTGGAAAATTTTTGTATAACGGGAGATGTGTTGTTGTCTTTCCACATCGTCTTACTTCGCATGTTATAATTTTATAATTATACAATATTATAATTTTATAATTATGTAATTTTATAATTACACAACTTTATAATTATATAATTTAATAATTAATATTTTATAATTATATAATTTTATGTTAAAATATTTCAGAAAGTGTCATGCTATTCTTATTTAGTATAATTATGTATTTATTATATTTTAATTTTGTATATTTTATTTTTTTATTTATAAAATTGTCCGGTCGATTTTAAAATTGTCTAGAATTTTTAATTTAATATTCAATGTGCACATCAAAAAAAATAAATGAGAATTATTTTATTTTATTTTTTATTCTTGAGTTTTTGTTTTTTTCTACATCAAACCATACTAGAGATGATTTAAGAGTTTAGGAGACATAAACCAAATTTAAAAAATGAGACATTTTATTTTAAATTTTTTTCGAGTACTTTTTTTATGCAAAATTATTTATTAGATTGTTATAATTAATTTTATTTAACTCTTATTTTTAATAGATAATAGATCTAATTCGTTTAATCTTTCTTGAGACATTGTTAATCTTAAATAAATTTATTATCTTTAGTTTTAAGAAACTTCTTTTAACCGAAGAAATTGACAATAGAATTGTCAACATTATTCTATAACCTATATATGCATTTATAAAATAATATGTTATTTTTTATATAATTAATAATGTGAATTAGTTTATCATTTTCCAAACCTATAATTTCTCTTAAGATATTTAATTCTGAAAATAAATCAAATTCATCAATATTCAACAAATGATCATGTGTTAACAGATTTTTTAAGGTTTAAGCAATTTTCTAATTCATTTTTCTTATATATTTTTATAAATATATTCATAGCTTCGTTTTGTGATGCAATTAAAGTATCAATTCTTCTCTTCTTTTGGATTTTTGAATAGTTTATTCAAATTTTTTAGTCGGTATATCTATATACTTTTATATGAAATAAAAAATTATAATATATAAAATACTACTAAAGATAAGTATATAAAACGAATGAATTAAAAAAATAAAACTTAGATTTTGGTTGTCAAGAAAGTAATCATGATAATAGACTTGTAGTATCTTGAAGTCTCAAGTCTCTTTCTCCTTGTCAAGTCTCAATTTTTTCACAAATTTGTAGAGTTTATTTTAATATTAATCATTAATAAAAACAATTCAAAAAATTATTGTTCTTTTCAACTCGATAGTAAATGGACAAGATATATATGCAAAAAAAAAAACTCTCGAAATTCGTAAATCGAAAAGTATCGAAAATCAAAACTGGACAAAAGAAACAAATTTCTAATTCTAATACAAATCCAAAATGAAATAAAAATAACAGCAACACAAATAAAAAAAAAACATAATAACTAGTAATGAGGATGAAAATTTGGTACATATGGACAACATGAGATTCAAGGAATATAATCTGTCCAAACCCTAAAAAAATGAATCTTAGAAGGGAAGAAAGTAAAGAGAGGTAAGAGTAGTCATATCGAGATAAAAGAATAAAATAGAATTTAGATTAATTATAGGACATTAGTATTTTGACACCACACTATTTTTTACTACCATTTGACACTATCCTTCATTTCTATTCAGTTTCTCTTTCTTCTAGAAATATAAAAGTTAACTTTTGTTAAGAATATTTTATCCTTATAAGAGTTGTCAAATGGTCGTCAAATGATGTCAAAGAACATTTTCCTTAATTATTAGAGAATAAAGGTATCGAATCGTTCTCTTTTTCGTAAACAAATCATAATTTAGCAAAAAAAAAAAACTTTAACTCACTAATTATCATTTTTAATACAAATAAAATTAATAGACAACAATAATAACTTAACTCAATTTTAATTTTATTTTTAAACATAGGCTTATAATTAATTTATAGAGGTATATTAATAATAAAAATATTTTTTTAAGGTTTTTTTTTCTTAAACATAATTTTATAATTAATTTAATAAAGCTATATTAGTACTAAAAAAATTGAGGCCTTTTTTCTTAAACATAGTTTTATAATTAATTTAATAGAAAAATATGAGTACAATTTTTTTTAGGCTTTCTTTTGTTGGAGGCCTAAAGTGAGTGCTTTACTTTCTTTACCCTTGACTTGGCCCTGGTCATGATGAGTCACTTAGAGCATGGTTTGGGAGGTTTACAAAAGTCATGATGAGTCTTCAATATAATCAGAGTCAAGAAGATTACACCATGTTTATTAAGCATTCTGATTTAGGGAGTAACACTTTTGTTAGTTTATGCAGATGGTATTATTGTGACCAGTCATGATGAACATGAACAACAAAGATTGAGCCAATGTTTGGCTAAATAATTTGAAATTAAGACTTCGGAGAAATTAAAATATTTCTCAAGAATTGAAGTTACTCACTCTAAGAAAGAGATTTTTATATTTCAACATAAGTATATTACTGATCTATTGCAAGAAATAGGTAAATGACCAACAAACCAACAAGCACACCTATTGATTCAACGGTAACATTGTGAAATGAAGATGATGATATGGTTCTTGATGAAAAGAAATGTATCATAAGCTTATTTACCTAATGTTGCTTTCTTTGTGTGTTTAGTAAGTTAATTTATACATTAACCAAAGGAAGCCCATTTACAAACTGCTCTTCGAGTTGTTTGGTATTTGAAAGTGAACAGGAAAAAGGAATTTTGTTTAGAAGAAACAAGAATGTTAGTCTTGTAGCATATACTGATTCTAAATATGCAAGTTTAGTTGAAACATGATCAACTGCTAGTTATTGCACTTTCTTTGGTGGAAACTCGGTAACTTGGAAGAGTAAAAAATAAAGTATGAGAACCAACTCCAATGTTGAAGCATAATTTTGAACAATGGCTCAAAGGATATGTAAGTTTTTATGTCTAAAAAGTATAATGGAAGACTTTAAGATAAAATGGGATGAAGTATGAATATATATATATATATATATATATATATATATATATATATATATATATATATATATATATTCCCTGATACCAATTGTTAGGATCGAGCACTTACCATTTGACCAAAAGCTATAGTCAGGGCGTAACTTTTTATACTTAAGAGTGTAACACAAGCCCAAGCATCACGATTCGATTGTGACCCAACCCACTTGGACTCTGCCACGGGACAATTGATACCACATGCAAGTCAAAATCCAAGTGGGATTCCTAGAAGGACAATTGTTGAGGGGGAGATTGTTGCATGTGGTATCAATTGTCCCGTGGCGAAGGCCAAGTGGGCTGAGTCACAATCGAACTGTGATGCTTGGGCTTGTGTTACACTCTTAAGTAAAAAGAGTTGCGCCCTGACTAATGGCTATAGCTTTTGGTCAAGTGGTGAGCGCTCAATCTTAACCATTGTGGTATCAGAGCTATGGTTCGATAAGATTTTTTCTTAGTATGCTTTGTGATTGCAGCGTAGTCTGATCTTCCACATTAGAAAAGATTAATTCCTTTTTGTTGGAGAATCATTCTTGGCTGCTGATGTTGCAATGAGAAATTTGATGGAAGGATTATTGTCGGTGTTGTGTTGACGCGATGAATCTACAGCTAGGTTCGTGGTGGTGCAAGGACTATGAGTCGTGCTGGATCTGCAGTGGAGTTCGCATGTGGCGAGATGCTCTTGGATTTGCGAAGGACATGCAATTGGTGCTCGATGGCCCCGTGAGTGATGTACGATGGAGATCTGATTTGTGTAAGTCATAATTTGCGACATGTGCGTGGAGGAAGTGTTTTACTGTTTACAACTCTGTTTCAACGAGAGTCAATGGTGGTGCTACGTCAGCAGGCGTGACGTCGATGGGTGTTGCGTCTTCGGCAAGGGAGTCAATAACATAGTGGTTGCGAAGTTCAGATGTTCGATCTAAGGATTTTTACAAGGTTCGGTGGTTTTGCATCGTGGGTTGCGACATGGTTCCAACGAAGGGTGTATGATGTTTATGCTCGAGCATTGACTAATATTTATGCAAGGTGTGTGGTGATTATACATGAGCATTGGTTAGCATTGATGCATGGTGCATGGTGCATGGAAATTCTTGGGATGACTTAATTGGAAGTGGAAATCTTGGAATGGTTTGATTCTAAGTGAAAATTCTTCGAATGGTTTAATTCCAAGTGAAAATTCTTGGGATGGTTTGATTTTGAGTGGAAATTCGTGGAATAATTTGATTCCAAGTGGAAATTCTTGGGATGGTTTGATTCGAAGTAGAAATTCTTGGGATAGTTTGATTTCAAGTGGAAATTCTCGGGACGACTTATTCTAAGTAATACTCCTTATGGTGGAGTGTATGATTGCTGGTATAGGAAATGGAGATGTGTTTATTTTAATCGGGTTGGAGAATGTTGGGATGTTTAAAATAACATGTCTTGAAAAGTCTCACATCACTTGGGATAACCAAGGGGGTGGGTGTTATTGATTATATAATGGGCTCTAAGTGCATAATGTTCCTTGCCCCTAGTTAATGTTAGAAAATGATTACTCAAATAATACTAATAATAATTAAAGCAATAATAATAGTGAAATGTATATGAATCAAAGAATATTAAACAGAAATATAATACTATTAATAATAAAATTATTATAATAATAATAAATAATAGATGAAAAATAAATGAGGAAAAGAGTAGAAATAACTTGGGTTGTGGCACGCATAACGCTATCCTTAGAGAGAAAACGCCCTTACTGCACAGGGCTAAACAAATACACAATCATATGTGTTTCAAATCATATGTGTTTCTCTCCCAAGATACAACAACCCATCAGATCAATCGAGTGCAGCGAAGGATCTGCGAACCTTATGAACACCAATGCCTTAAAGATAACATAGAGAAGAAAAGAAGAACACTTTTGAGAAAACTCTAGTGTTTGTGGTTGTTTCTTTCCTCATGCACCTAGGTGGTATTCATAGGTAGAAAATGGAGACAAAGGAGTAAGTTGTAATAAGAATATAACCGTTAGCTATAAAAAACATTAACACATAAATTAAAGGTCTATACAAATATGAGTAACAGTAAGTTTTTATTTTAATTATTTATTTTTTAAATTACATTAAAATATTTCTAACAGTTAAAGAAACTTCAAACTTGTATTTGACTCTTCTTATTTCTTATACTCTTGTAATAAGAACGTTGTGAGGTTTGGGTTAAATTATTGCTTTAGAGAGTGTGGATGTACTCAGGGTCAAAGGGTATGGAAGAGTTATCTGTGTGTATCCTTGTTTTTATCTTATTTCTCTGTTAATAAGGTGATTCTTAGAAGTAAAGACGATATTCTAAATTGATGATGCATTTTTTCCAACAAAATATATATATATATATATATATATATATATATATATATAAATAAATAAATAAACAGACATACTTGAGGTATCTCAACCCATATACAAAAATATCACTATTTAAATAAAGTGGTGCTAGTTCAAACACAGAAAAATAACCCCTGCGTTGATTACATACACAAACATAAAACCAATAAAAAATGAGTGCTCAATAAAGACAGTTTGCTTCCTCGCGTGCGAGCTATGTAGTACAATGGCTCAATGTTATGGTATTTAGGCATTGCTACCAAATTGCTTTACAAAACATGATGTATGCATATGTTGGGTCTACCAGGAACTTCCTCCATTGGGAAAAGCACTCCATCTGCAAAACACCAAAGGAAAATATTCTGCACTAGATATAGCCCTCATTTGGTTAGCTTTTTAAGCATATGTATAATGGATGACCAAGCTAGCAATAAATTTAATTACTTTTTTCAATCATGCTTTAAAAGGAGACATCTTGTGGGGTAATGAAAGGCAACAAATCAGATACATCAGCATTGATATCCATACCCATGTGAATGTAGTAAATGTTACTCTGACGTACTAAGTGCTTCTATTGTATGTATCACATTGTATTTTGAGTTAGTAGATTAAACCCACCGGTGATATAGCACACTCATTGCCCTTCGAATCAGATTTAGGTTTCTAAAATACAGAGCAACTGACTTAATGTATTGGATTGGGCATCGATTCCAAAAATTAAAATTAGGAGTTTAATGTTTCATCCATGTCCAAATATTTAGTTGTGTCACAATAAGAATATCCTCAGGATCCACTTTTTCTTGTCTAAATACAATCCTATTTCTATGAGTCAATATATTCTATATGATTGATATCCATAAACCCTTTCATAATTGATTTCCATTGTTGTTAAGAACAAGTTAGGAGAATTGTTGGAAATGAACATTTAGCTAGTTATGGTGGAATGTACTGATACCTACCCCTTTGTTACATAAATTTCAATCCCTATTTCAGTGCTACACATGAGAAATAGATGGGTTACTGTTTCTTCTTCCAGCTCACATAAAGGACAAGAAATTTCTACTAATGATGATCCTCTCCTCCTAAGGTTTACCTCCGTGGTCATCCTATTTAACATTACCCTCCAAGCAAAAGTGTCATGCTAAAGGGACCACCTTTATGCTCCGCCCTATGAAGTTATACTGTGATAACAAATTTTCAATTAACATAATCCATAATCTAATACAATATGATAAAACCAAATATATTAAAGTAGACAAATATTTTATTAAAAAAGAGCTCGACAGTGTCATCATTTTCACACCATATATTTCTTCTTAAGAGCATCTTGCATATATACTTACCAAATAATTGAACAACTATAATTCTAAAAGATTTATATTCAAGCTTGAAATGGAAAACATTTGTTCACAGACTTGAGAAAGAGTGTTGAGATAGTGTAAAAAAAAATAAAAATTCCGGCTTTATTTTTATTTATTAAAATTATGTATTTATTAGACTTTAATTCTAAATATTTTATTTTTTATTATAAAATTATTCGATAGAATTCCAAAATTGTTTAGAAAGAGTTATATATATAAAATATTTAATGTGAATATTAAAAACAAAGTAGGTGAGAATAATTTTATTCTCCTTTATTCTTAAGATTTTATAATTATATTATTCTATAATTATATAATTCTAGGTTTCTAATTCTATAATTTTATTTTTATTTTTAATTTTTTTTCATATTATTTTTTTCTTTTCTACATATTTCTCTTTATCGCCTAACACTATTATATATATTTTAATCAAAACAAAAACTGATTATGAAAATAAAAATAATATGAATTTAATAATTTAATAAATATACATAATGAATAATGACATATTTGTTTATTTGTTACATAAATCTTAAATATATTATTATATTTTTTTTATCTGCAGTAACAAATTTAATAAATAAGGTAATTGGGTTGCCTAAACCGAAATACAACAGATAAAAAAAAAAAAAATTAACCAAATATCATAAACTCTCCTAAAAATCACATGAGATTGTGTCACAACAACAAAAACAAGGACAAACCCTTCTTCCTAATGCTTATTCAGTCACAAAGAAGCGTTATAAATATATTAAAAAATGTAAGTTAATTTTGAATGTATTGAATTCTGGATCGTATGAATACATAGTTCTCCCTCCAATCATTATTTTATATTAAAACATTTCTCGATCTAACTGCAATTATAATCTCGTTTGAATATTTATCATACATAATATATAACAATAATCATATCTTTAATTTAATGATTTAAAGCTAATATAAAGTTAACCAATTAACTATTTAATCTTAAATTAATCTATAACAATATATAAAGAGATTCTCTCTTTTGTATCCACATTTCAAAATTCTAATTTTACCCTTAAAAATATAATTATTTATTAAATTTTTGAAAATTGACCCGTATTTTTACAAGTTTTTTATAAAATCGTATATCTCTCTGCTTCTTCTCTCTTTTCCTATTTATCAACCGTTATTCTCTCATCTTTTCTGATATATTTCATTTTATTTTATATATTAACTTAATAACATTACAATATCATCACCTACTAATATAATATAATGCATATGTAAAAAATGCGTACACACAGGCTTAATGGTGCCTGTGTTTACACTAGTATTTTATAATTATAGTAATTAATTTCTTATTATAATGATTTTATAATTTTCATCTACCTGTTATATACTATAAAATTAAATTTTGTTAGGTATACATGTGTGACAATCCCACTTAACGAAAATGTTAGCAAAAAGAATGTCACTACTACACCTTTGAAGGTTTTCATTAAAGATTTTGATGGATACTCAAGCAAAAATACTACAAAATTAAGAGAAGCTCAAGATAAAGATATAGATGTAAGTTTTGAAATGGTTGAAATGCCAAAAAGGGGGAGGGGGGGAGGAGAGGAGGGGTTGAATTGGCTAATTAAAAATTTAGGCAATCTTTAAAGGCTAAAAACTATATTTAATTTGAATCAATTTGATCACCAAGTTTGAATGCAAACACCTTTGGGCAGTACACTTTCAACCGATCAAAAGCAGAGTTAGTCAATTAATTTTACTAGACAGATACTATACTAGTATAATCAATCGATTGAATCAGAAAAATAGTCGATTGAAATACTAGAAAAATACAGAAATGCAGATTTGCAATTTAGAGCAAGAACAATGTAAACGATCAATCAAGACAGGTTCTGATTGATTATACAAACATGCTCAATGCTGCAGATGTCACAAAAACACTCAAGAATATGAAAAAGATGGTTTAAATCCAAATTCTTTAAACTTTAAATGATAATGCAAGAGAGAAGGGTTGGAGAAAAGATTGGAGCACAAGATTTTATACTGGTTCACTCAAACCTGAGCTACATCCAGTTTGTCAAGGCAACCCGAGTGTGACTTTGCATTATTTCAAAAGATTTACAAAGTTTACACTCTTACACTTTCAAAATAAGCAAAAACACACACAAAAGACTTTTGAATCATACAAGAATCACAACAACACAGCAAGAACCTCTTGCAGACTTGGAAAACCACCAAGCATACACAGAAAGCTTGAGAAAGATCAAACCTCTGTGGTAACACAACCTTGCCTACCTCTAACACCTTCTCCAAGCTTCAACCACAAGCAAAAAGCTCCAAGAATTTATCCAAGATCAATCTTCAACAACTGTAGTCTGAATGATCATGAAAGAGAGAGAATTACAAGGTTTCCAGAACAGTTTCGCGCTAAAAAATGGTCTTGTTACCTCTCTTTCAAAAATCACAGCACTTATAGTCAAACTGTTACGAAATTCAACAGCTTGATTTTCAAATCAATCGGTTGATTTCACTTAAGTGAAATCAGTCGATTAAAAAATAAATCAACTGATTGAATAAGTAACAGTTTAAGACTACTGTAGCTAACCTTTTAACCTGTTGAAAATTCATTCAACATATTAAAAGACACATTTTAACCTGTTGAAAAGTATATCAACAGATTAAAAAACACAATAAAGACCAAATACATCTAACTAATGCTACAAGGTCTACAAAATACAGACAAGGTCGGCTGGCTTGCATAACCCTCATTGTGTATTTTTTTTTCTTCAAAATATGTTCATAACTTATGACGTGTACACTAATATGAGTATTTTGTGGAATTGACATTAATTAAGTTTGGTTTTGGAAGGGCTTTCATCGGTTCTCGGTTCTATTTGAAAATTTTAGTGGTACTTGAAAATACAAAACGTAAATTGAAAAAAAAACCATTATAAAAATACAAAATGCTCTTTTTTTTGAAAATTTTAAAAAATACAAAACGTAAATACAAAATGCTCTTTTTTTTATGACTCTTGGGCAATTTATCAATTTAATTGTCCATCGGTTCTATTTTAACCTCTTTTTTTTTTTCAATAAATTGTGCTCTATATTGCAAAAATTAGAAAACCTTTAGTATATTTTGATTTAACCTAAAAGTGAAATATTAAATTTGCTTAAATGCCGAAAACCCATATTAGTGTGTCCAATTTTTAGTTTTCTTCCGTTTATTTTTATTTTATTTTTGATATTCTTGATTCTTTTCATATAGTCTATCCGCAACTAATCTTGCAAAAGTAACAATCTACCCTAAAAAACGTAGCCCACATGTAGTTTACGACCACTGGCCTTCAGATGAAAGACTCGAAGATCAATTCATATCAGTCTCTGTTTTTTTTTTTTCATTAGAAAGTGCAAAACGGTGAAAGTTCAGAAATAAAAAAGTTATGCGCAACTAAAAGGGAAAACAAATATAAACTAAAATACAGTAGATGCAACATAAGCAAAGATAAGAACTAACATCATTCTGCATGTAATAGACTAAAATATTAATGATTAAGGTTCCTGTACAAATACTGTACATCAAATACCATGCGTGACCCTTGAAAGTGTCCCCATCTGTTTCTGTACAGCTGATACCAGTCAATGAACTAAACTATCAGCATGCTATGTACACACCCCCAACAATTGTAGTCAGTGAAAACAGCACCTTCATCTACCACTGCCAGCACCCTTATCTACACTACTACCCTAATAATTACATTTTCATAATCATTCAAGATAGAGAAATTACGAAAGGTGGAAAGATCCTTGACCTTCTGTTATGGCATACAACAACTTTTCTTTCATCCTCTCCTGAAATTCAGTGCCAAACAATATTTAGGTTCAAAAGGTAAGAAAAACATTTCCTAAAACTCCTTATGCGTTTTAAAAAGAAAGCTTGACATAGATGGGTTAAGTATGTTTTAGTCACTCAACTTTGAAACGAAATTGAAATTCGTAGTCAAAACTTTGATATATTTTAGTATCTAAACTTTAAAAATAAATGAATATAATTTTTTTAACTGAATTACAATGACTTTTTTTTTATATGTCAAACACATTTCATGCTAATATGAGTTGTTTATATCCTTTGATACATTTTCGCTTCAATAATTACTCGGAAAAGTGTTTGACACATAAGAAAAAGTTAATGTAATTGGATTAAAAATACTATATCCATTCATTTTTAATGTTCGAGGACCAAAATGTGTTAAAGCTGCGAACTAAGGACAAATTTCAATTTCGCGTCAAAGTTAAAGAACTAAACACATACTTAATCCAAAATAGAATAAAATGGGAAGTTACTTTTGATGAGTACGGAGGTAGCTTGAGATAATTAGCACAAGTCATCACGCTCGGTAGATCTGTATCTGCCCGGTTGTTACAATGCTGTTGATCATGGGTGTAAGTAGACTAACACAAAATATGTAATTGTTAAGCATTAAAAACTGCACTGAGAATGTAAGTGTAAACCTTTCGGACAATAGTTAACTTTGGATTCAGAGATGCCAACCCTCCTGGAGGTAGTCGAGGTGCACCAGTCACAAACTGCAGAAATGCTCGCCGCTGTTCATGATCAAATTCCCGAACAATCTCCAACAACTGAATCCACAGAAGTAGATGATTCATAAATCACGAGATTCAGGTTAAAAAAAACAAAAATGTTTTTGTGAGATTAAAAGTATCTAAATGTACATGAATGCTTACATTAACAATGGGAGGACTGCTAGCAGTGTACCCATGATCAAACTTAATGTTATCTCCAAGCTCGTTGATCTGTTTTAACAAGCACACTTATGCTTAATTGTTTTTCCTCTATTCTCGAAGAGAAAATTACATATATACAAAACGGTTATATTAATGAAATTGTACTTACAGCCCAAGAGTCATACTCTCCACAAAGCATTCGCTCAAGTTCTTCTTCATTGAAAATCTGAAGATGTTCAATGGAGAAAACCTAAAGGTAGAAAATAATTTTGCAAAGAAAAATACTTATCAGAATCACTATAAGATATAGCAGAAATTCATAAGAGGTATTGTAAATGGCAGTAATTCTAAAAGAAAACTTTATATTCACTATACAGTTACTGATCTAGAGGTTCTACCATAAAAACACAAATAAAAATTGACGCAGAAGAACAAGAAAACCTAATTCTGATTATAAATTGTTATTATACTGAGGAAACACATGTAAGAAGTGTAATAGTCCAAATATTTGGTTCAGGAATCTTGAGTATCAGACTTCTTTCATTCACCACCCAAGCCCCCTTCCTCCCCCCATTTCCCCCCAAAGTTTTAGGATGAAACGAAATTGAGATGTTGGGTGTAACTAAGTGAATCCAATTCAAATTTTCTAGACATCTTGGTATTTATAAGCAAAATGAAAATAAGGGCCAAAAGAAAGTGAAAACAAAATGTTGATGTCAAAATCAAACATGGGGACGAAATGGGAAGTTCCAGACCTCCTCAAGGACTACTAGCCACAATTGTTAAAACCTCTGACAGATTCATATTTAGACTGATCTATAAAATATAAAGAAAGTTAGACACCTGATCAATTAAATTGATTTAGAGAACTTGACACAAAAGAGAAGAGAAAGTGTATATGATAAAGTATAACTAATTTGACTATCATTAAGACGAAAAATAAGATACCTTGTTAAAGCCAGATTTAAAAGCTTCCACTTGTCTTGAAATTCCAGACCTCACAGTTGCATCGACAATAAGTGAAACATAATCCTCTAGATTTCTCATATTTACCTACAGAAAATATAAATATGTAAAGTGCATACAACCATTGAAGGCACTAAAGTGCAGATAGAATGACACAAATATCCAGCAATGACCCACCATGGAATGATCAGTCCCTGAAGCAAGAACAATATCAGGATACCCAGGAAGAGTAAAATCAAGACAGAGATCTTCAATACTAGTATCTCGAAAGCTTTTTCTATATTGCAACTCAGCATTCCCTCCATTGCAAGACTCCATAGTACTTTTCCTGATAACTAGTGCTTGAAACTCTTGCAGTACCCTACCAAGCCCAGGATCAAATGATAGTATGTCGTATAGAGAAAGTTCCTAAAGAGACATGGTACAAACAAAAAGAGTAATTCAGCCAGTTATAATGACTGCCATTGGAAATCTTCCATACTTGGTTGCAAGCTCATGTGATATTCATTGATTGCACTGAGAATTTATTACCTTTCCAAGAATAAGTTTATAGAAAGCTTTGGAGAAGTGGAGATCTAAGATCCTCCCATCTTGAAGTGCTTTAGCAACAACTTGGCCTAGAAGGAAAAATTTCTTTGCTACGTCAGAGAACTGTTTGTCACCAGATGTATCTTGCATTGATGACCACGGACGAGGAAAGAGTCCATAAAAAGAATGAATTCCCATTTCCTCAGCCTGCAAATTTGACTTGAGGGTGAACGAAGAAACATCTTCTCTCCACATGCCCAAGCCAGATTTCTGGAACTCATGGCACACTAAGGTATAAAATTCCAAGGTTGGTCCAAGACCAGTGCCCACTTCTTCATCATATTCCACTTCAAGAACAACTTTGTGACTGGCATGCAGCTCCATCATTTTTGCAGCAGATTCCAAAATCCGGTTGCGATGAACTAAAAATTTCTTTTTTGGCAATCCACCAGGGCCCAGTCGTCTATCAATCACTGATCCCGAGCCATTGTGAGACAAGTGAGGTTGAACTTGTGGCTGACCAAATGCTTTCAATTTGAAGTACTTGCATCTTGCCTCGAAACTGAATAAGAAAGGACATGACACCATTAATTGACTACACCACAATGGCATACCACCAACGGAGACAGCCAAAGAGTCCCTCATCTGTTGCTCTAGCTTCTCTGTCAATTTACTGCTTACAAACTCATTTTGTGGGACAGAAGGAACTATTATTTTTAGACTATCCAAGTCATCCACTTTCCCTTTACCAAAAGCACAAATCCTTTCACGAGACATTAGGTGAAATATAAGTCTGTTCATGCTTTCCAAGCATTTAAGAAGAAATAAAATATCATAAGTTGGACTTGACTTCTCCAGATCAGACACAAGTTCACAAGAGAATATATCTGAGAAAAATGGAGTATGCTGATAATGAGCTAAAACTTTATCATCAGAGATATCCTGAGGTGAAAAGTGATATTGTGGAGGTATTATGTCCTGAGATTCTACAGCACTTCTGTAGGTTATTGTGTGCACATGACTCCACAGTTTTGCACTGGAAAAAGAATCATTTTGTTTTATTATATGGCCAAGAATTGCCTGATATAAAGTCAATTTTTGATCCAGACGTTGTCCTTCAATGAAAAAGACAAGCTTTTGAGCAGCTTCATTGCTACAAAATGAAGGATCCTGTTTTTCTAGTTTTGGACTTGGTTCTGCATTCATTTGCAATTCTTGTACGGTGTAACCCTGACAACAATTACAAAAAAGTCAAATAGAGTCAAAAGTTTAAACATACTAATTGTTACCAAGGCAACATAGAATTTAATCAAATTAGTGAAATTTCTTTTGCAAATGAGATACATAACTACAAAAAATAGAAGCATTAAATCACAATAAACCAATAGAGAATGATATATTGAGTAATCAGAAGATATATAATCTTGATTGCAAAAAATGTTTAAAACTGTAAAATAACAAAATTTAGAAAAGGGGGCCAAACTTAAATGCCAAGAACAATTGAGTTTTGACGTAAATAACAAGATTGTTCCTGGTGATCTCTACAACCTGAGTTCTAGAGGAGGAGGATTCCCCGGCATTCATGGTGACTACTTGATCACTTATGGGTTGCATCAACTTCGGTTGATCCTTCTACAAGATGACATAGTTGGAAAAATGTAAGATAAATTAACAAGGAAAAAACACACAGAAAGGCAGATACTTATGTAAAACAATAACCAAAGCCACAAATACAACCTGTGTATCAGGAAAATCTGTCATCATGTCAACAGGCCCCAAAGTATCGGGAATTTCAACTGAGACTGAAATTGCATGTGATGGTGATTGAATTGGAGGACTTTCGGGTAGCAACACTTGGATGGATGGTGATTTAGAATGCTCTGTGCTTTTTGAACTAACCTTTGGCCATAGATATGCTTCAATAGAATGCATACAAGAAAAAGGATCAACAGTATGAAAATCCTCAGTGTAGTCACTCAGGAAAGTCTCTCCTTCCCCCCTGACAAAACGAACTTTCAGACAAGGGTAAGGAATAGAACATCTATTAGGAACAGTAGCGAATGAATTTCTGAGTTTTGGTCCACTGCTCAGAATAATAGGGAAAGCTTCCAATGAAGTTAGTGCAGTTTGCAAGTTCCTGATTAATATAGAAATGGGTATTTCACAAGAGAGATGCTGAGAAGCACACACACTAGCTAAAGCCTCAAATCGTTTCTCTAAGACAGCATTATAATTACAGACACTTTGTACTCCTTTGTTTTCCCTCATATACTGACCCAGAGATAAATAACTAACAAGTGATTTCACAACTCCACTTTCAATAAATTCAAAAGTAGAAACTTGTTCCTTGCCAGTAAGCTTGTCCATAATTTGATACAATATATTATTGATCTTCTCCTCAAGCACAGCAAGACCACCATTGTCAGTAGACATGCTCAACAAATCATTAGACAGTGCTCTAAGATTTTGTAAAATATCAGTCAATCCTTTCTCAGAATCAAATAATTCTGGAGCTAAATATTTTGTCTTTATATGCTCTGCTAGATTATAAACAGAGTCTTTATCAAGTTTGCAACTTCTGGCTTCTGAAGATGTAGGAGATTGGCCAGTTGAAAATGCATAACATAAGCACTTGAGGGTCTCTCTTGAGGCAGACTTTTGACTAGAGTCTGACGACAGCTGGATGCCACTAAACACCGGGTACATCAATTTTGAAGATCTTTCCGGTGTTAGTAGTGCATCAATGGCAAAAAAGACTCCTTCCTTTATAAACAACTTTAAGAAATTATCTGAAAAATTGTGAAGGATAATCTCAGCAATTTGTAATGCTAACATTAGCATGTGGTGATCCTTTCTAGTGAAAACTCCAGCCAAAAAACTGCCACGTTAACCAGATAAAATGAACATTAATATATTAACAAAATCCACGTAATAATGAAATAATGAGGATAAGAAGATCTGCATCACCTTGAAATATTGGCATTTTTTAGCAATTCAACAAGCATGTCAGATTTGCTTGAATTGACTATCTTGTACATAACAGACAGACATCCGTGGCAAACAAATAAACTTGCACCAGAATTGAACACCTGTACAAGGATGAGGTAGGTATTGCAATGTAACAGAAAAGGAAGAGCATTTAGTTAATTACGAGAAAATCAGCCAACCTGGATTAACATGGGGAACAAATCGATTCCAAGCCTTTGCAGGAAATCTGGGTGATTATCTAGAAAGGATTCTTTTTCTAGCACCAGTTGATCATTCTGATCTTTAGCCCGATCAGGTAGAAGTTCATTTAGCAGTTTGAGTGCTTCATATACCTAGAAAAATCAGCAAATAATATGACATGCCTTTCACACAGCTTATTCCATTAGATGAGGCATGCATTTCTGAATGAAATTACCAAATAAATATGGAGAACATATTTCAACTAACAAACTAAGGGGCAGTAAATTTAACAACGAATGTTTTTTATGCATAGGTATAGTATTGCTCGTACCATGGACAATTGGGTGTAAAGAAAGGATATGATTTCTTCAAATTTAGTAAGAAAATCATCATTTTTCTAAAGATCGGGGGTCTACTATGAAATATAGGATTTAAATATTTATAATAATACAATAATTATTTATATTTTTGAGGAAAACAAATTGTTCGTGTTTTACTTTAAGGCTAATAGCTTCTAAAAGAAGTTGTATCACATTCACATAAAAATAGTCAGTTATTATTATTATTATTATAAAAATATATATTAATATAAAAAAATACCAATAAACAAATTCCTTACAAACAAAGAAAGATACCTACATTTACAGTTTGAAAAAAGGAAACCAGCTAAAGAAAACAGGGTCCTAAGCTAAATACCCGATTACAGTGTCCACCAACGAGCTGTGACGTTGATACTCCATATGAGAGGTCAAATGTAGCTAATATTTCTTTCAATATGCTGCTTATATTGAGTTCATATAAAGTCCTGAAGGCTACAAGTGACCCAGATGAAAGTTTGACAAGTAATCCTATCAATCCCTGACAAACAAAATAATAGATTTACATAAACTTCACAGGTCATAAGAAAGAAGGAAAAGTGTAATATGAATATGACATAAAAGATAGCTTACATTGTAAATTAATTGAGATAGGGCAGTCTGACCATTTGAACTTAAAAGATGTGTGACCTGTTGAATCAAGCCATGTTTACAAAGCTCATCCAACATTTCTGAGGACTGCCCAACTCGTTCTACAATTTTGATTAAGCATGTAGCAACATTTTCAACAAGCTGCAGAAGATTAGTAGCAGGTCAGCACAAGGTTGGATGAAACTACAACAGAATAAAAGATGCAAATCCGGTCGGTGTCCAATCATTTTAAATCCATTCATTGGTACCTGCCGATCCTCATACTGAAGAAGATTGCATAATATAGGAACAGCCTCCATAAAAAGTGAAGGGTTTTCAGAAGGAAGCTTCTTGCATATGTTCACCACAGTAGAAAGAGCTACTCTCTGGTAAAAGGGGAGATCATAAACCAATAAAACAAATCACTCCTCTAGAACTTTAAATCATAAAATACGGTTTTTAAGGATAACAAAAAAGAAAATGGTCATTACTCATGAAGATGACACTCTACTGTGTTAGAGCCTTACCTGGATGCTTGTTGAGAAGAAGTCAATATAACTGAGAACGGCCATAATTGCCCCAGCCTCTAAGCAAGCAAGGGGTTGCTCTCTCGATATCTTTTCTAATGCTTGGAGACACTTCATGATTTCAATATCATTAAGTTATATCCCTTTTATTGTACAAAGAATATAATATGGAAGAACAAACAAACATGAATTACCTGTTCAGCTACATCTTGATACTCAATAGCATATAATCTTTGACATAAGGTTGGAACAGCATCATGTTGAACAAGAAAACCAGCTGATCTAGGATACAAATCACATATATAGGTTATGGCCCTTATAGAAAACAACATGATATCTGGATTCTTCTCATCCTTTGCAAGCTTTACAAGTAATGGTGATAACAAGTCAGAAGTCATGCTGGATAGAGAACCCTCTGTACAAAATGACAAAACTTCACAGAGTTCAGTGAGTACAGCTAATTGACAAGAGGGTTCAGTCTGTTCACTCAAGCTACTTATGATATTCTTAAATTTTCCATGATCACTGGATAGTCTCCTTCTATGATACTCATAAAGGGTGCTATTATGCTGCTGATCCATGTCATCTGAATCACACGATCCATAAGTTGAATCCTTCTCTGGATCTCCCTCTGATTGACTTGAAGCTGAAGCAGACGATGAAGTATCCATATCGTGATCATTTGTCTCCACTATTGAATTCATATGTGTTTGAACTGATGAGTTTGAAGAACTTGGTCTGAAATCCAATGAACTGCACGCACGCTTATCAGCAGGCAGTTCATCCACCATGTCAGGACGCTTTTGGCCTCTACTTCCCATTAATTGCTTCTACACCCAATGGAAACAGACCCCTGTCAGTTCTGAACTTTGTCAGTTTTCATTCAACACCATAAATCCTTAATCACATGTTAGCCCAACAACTCTGAATTCTGAGCAAAGAAGACTGACATTCTTGTTTTTCTTTTTGGATGAGAAAAAAGAAGTAAGTTAACTGCAATCCAAAACAATCAACTCTTCCCTTTATTCAAAGCTTTCCTCAAATACAATAAGCACACATAGTTATTATTCTTATTTTTCATTATCATCCGAGTTAATTGTTCATCAAAACCTTATTCCCAAAACAGAATAAAAAAGTGACAGTAGCCGATGATGTATTTTCACAACATCAAACCATTGAAACAACATAAAAAATATCAAATCAATTTAAAACCCAAGAACCTTAACCTCAGACTGAACAAATCAAACACCACAATTTCCATAACAGATAAAATTGCATTAAAAAAATAGGAAAAAGATATAATAATGAAGAAACAAACACAAACACACAATGACAGCAAAAGGATACGATCAGTGACAAGAAGATCACAAAAAGTTGAAGACTCAAAACAACAATAATTTCAATGGTTATCTACCTAGTCGTAGTTCTTAATCGGTCTTCGACTTTATCGAAGACCCCAGTTTTCGTATCAACAAGATGAACAACGATGCTAGGTGAATTTTAAAGCAAAGCTAATTTTCTTCTGCTTCCTCTTTCTCTTTGGTTTACTTCTTCAGCGAATGTTTAATCTGATAGGGAATAAGAGAATGAATTGGTATAAAGGATTAAGGAATTGATGAAAAAAAGAGAGAGAAAAATAAAAAATTGAAGAAAAAAAAAAACCAGAGAAAGGAAGGGTGATTGCACACCAACGCTTGCAACTTGGAAAACATAACAACAAAAGGGTGATAGTGTAAATATTTATGAGATGATTATTGGTTTTAATCACCATTAGCCTAATTGGAATAGATAGATACTCTGATGATGAGGTCTATGAACTTTGATGCACCTTCCAATCAACAACCGTTGCCACCTGTATCGGTGGTTGTTGGGGGCTTTGCCTTAAATTTAGAAATTAAACATTTTTTTATAAGATCACTCTGGATTTTGTTCTTTAACATTTACACATGGTAACTGTATATGAAGAATATAAAAATAAAATCATGATCAAAATATAAATGATAATATTTTAAATTATAAATCAAACTGAACAAACATTAGAAAATTAAGCAAACAGAAAAGTAAAATATATCATTTTTATTGGTATTTGATTTAGGATATTATACCCACAAAATTCATCTCAGATATATTATAAATTATAAATCTCAACAAAATTTGATTTTTTTTTTATCATGAACAAAAATGATCAGCTCATGTTAAGAATTACCAACTATTTACTTTCAATCAATTTTTATCAATGTAATAATTATGATTTTGTTGGAAGAAAAAGAATTTTCTATTTAACTTATATGATTTGATATAGTCTTTATGTTTTCTATCTTTGTTGCACAATAACTTAACGGTCAACTAGTAAAATAATTATATATTAATACCCGTTATTTTTATTATTATTTTCTGTTATATACATCATCAAAACGAAGTAGTTATCAAATGACTAGAAATTTTTGGAATTTATTATTAGTTATTGATTATTAATCAATTGCTTTTAAAGAGAGAACATTCAGGATGTTTTATAGCCTATAAATATATTTGTTTTTAAATAAAATCTTGCCTATTTTAATCTATAATGATATATAAAAGTTTCTTTTTTTTATCCACATTTTTTTAAATTTTATTCTTAATTATTATTTTAAAAATTATTTATTTTATAAATAAATTATTTATAACCATTATTTTAAAAATCTTTTTTATTTTTAATAGTTATTTTAAAAATCTCTTTTGTTTACATATTTCATTTTTCCAATTTTACTACTTATTTTAAAAATTAATTATTTTATAAATAACTTATCTTTAACCATTATTTTAAAAATTTATTTTATTGTTAACAGTTATTTTATTTAACAACTATTTTAAAAATTAATTATATATTTCAAAAATAAATATTATTGATCTTAACTATTTTTTTATGAAAATTAAAAATATATGTTCATTGTAAACAATAAATTTGTATATAATTTTTTATTCTTATGTGAATTATTAAAATATTAATTAATAAACGAAGATATGGTGACGTTAAAATAAATTATTAAGAAACTTCCAATTTTTGTTCTATTATTTGTACCTATATATAAAATGATACATTTTTTTTTTTATATATTTACTTTTCTTAGTGTTTCTCTAATAATATAATTTTTAATCTTAACTTATCTGTTAAGAGCAATTATATAAAACTATTATCAATTTCAAGTTTTCTCTATTTTTTGTCCATTTATAACTTTTAACCTACATTCTTTATTTTATGTAGGGATAGCAAAACAGATTAAGCTCGATGGGTTAGTCCACCCATAAAAGATGGGTCGGGATAGAGAATCGAACCCACGAAATTTATCACCCGGCCTGTCCAACCTGTCAGCCCGTTGGGCCAGCTCACACTTTAAGTTCAGCTAGCTCATGGCATTTTGTTAAAAAGATGAACATGTGCTTTCTTTTGCAACTCTCTTTCCTTCTCCTCGCAGACTCTCATTTCACACATCTCTCACTCTCAAACTCTCATCTATCTTTGTGCCTCTCTTATCTCATCATCATCTCATCTCATAGACTCCCATCTTTTTTTGTTCCCTCCCACCACCACAAATTCATTTTGTCCAACAACCACCAGTAGGAGTGAAGGACAAGCGCGACGTGAGCCACCGGCGCGACCACACTAATGCGACTTCCATCAAGGCAATGTGAGCCATCAGTGCTACCACCACCAGCAGCGACCACCACCAGCGAGGGAGAGCGGTGGCCAGCACGAAACATATTTTCTAAACCCTAATTTCGCGATGTTACCCTATTTTGCATCGCGATTTTCCCTATTTTTATAGTTTTTGTTTTGGGACTGATTGTGTTGAGTGATTTTGCGATTTTGTTAATTTGCGATTTTGTGTTCATCCAATTTCAGATTGTTGAGGGATAATATGCTTGATCATTTTGAGTGATAATATAATCATAGAATTATATTAATCATCATGAAACATGAATCTGGTTGAATGGTTGTGCATGGATTTGACATTGGCTTGGTTAGAGGTTCAAACCTTGGAAAACCCAAATTAAACTTTCTTTTTGCCAAAATTTCCTTTGGCATGAAGGTGAAAGGGCATGGAAACCCTAGCTGGCTAAGGAGCAACCAAGGGTGGCTGAAAAACAGATTATAATGGACCATTGAATGGTAATTAACATTATCATTAAGCCTCATTTTCGTTTTTGGTCATTAACATAGCTTTAAGGAATCATTAAAAGGACAATTCTAGGTTAGAAGAAAGGTTTGCAAGGTTGTCATTGTTACATAGTGAGAGGAGAGCGAAATTGAGAGTGTGCTAAGATAATTGAGAGCTTGTTTGGAGCTGTTGCAGAAGGGGTGAAGGAAACCATTGTTGAGCAAGAGGAATCTCGGAATTCTCAAGTTTTTAGCGAGGAAACCAGGTTAGGGGAGCTAGACTCCGATACTTTTATGTGTATTGTTAATTGCATGAAATGTATGTTAAATTGAATGCATGTTCTCTATTTTATCTGCGATTTTCGGGTTTCAGGAAAATTTCAAGAAACCGCCTGGCGGGCTATACATAGCCGCCAGGCAACTCATGCTTTTATAGTGGTTTCTGGGTTCCTGAGGGAGGAACCGCCTGGCGGCACATCCATAGCCGCCAGGAAAAACATGTTGCTTACCCAGTTTTTTGGGTTTTGGTTGAATTGCCTGGCGGTGACGAACACCCGCCAGGCGACGCGAGCCACTTTTGACTCAATTTTGAGTTTTTACCTGTTTTGGGGGATTTTTAATCGATGGTAAGGGTAGTTAGATAATTAACTGATGAAATGGGAGTGATTAATTGTGATTTCATGAGGTGATAAGGGAACAATTGGATGATCCCAACATAATCTTGTTCTAGGGTTGAACACTTGGGGATTTTGATTTCTGGAGGAAATTTCATGAGAAAGAGGGCATAAAATATAGACTCTTGAAAGTATAATTTAATAATAGTATCATAAGCGTATGATCAAAGTGCATTGGATGGAAAGTTTACGAGACATGTACAAAATGGGGGAGTTTGGATTCGCGTTGGTGCAGGACAGAATTCTGGGTTGCCTAGAACTTATGGACTGCCTGGCGGCACCTAGCCTACGCCAGGCGACAGAGCAGAGAAGGAATTCCTATGTGGCTCTTTAGCTATACTAGCAAGGTGGGGCCCCTATGGAAGTGGAATTTTAAGAAAACCATGTATGAATCCTTAGACAGAAACTAAGATTGTTTAGTTATGAAGTGATGGTATGGGTTAACTTGGGATTTAAATTGGAAAGTTGATGGACTTGATTAATAAACATATTGTAGTAGAAGTATGAGTAAATTAGAGTTCTGTATGATTAAAACCTGAGTGTACATGGGATATAACCATAGGTTTGAGTACACTGGACTTGGCATTAATGATTGTTTGGAGATTTTGGTGATATAGTAGAAAATGTTGGTACACAAGTAATATGGTTGTGGATGGCACACTGTGAAATAGGAAGTGTGAACTTGTGAAACCTTTGGGGTAGGGAACCAAATTGGTAAACCATAATAGAGAGGAAAAAATAGTAAAGAAATTGATATTGTGGTCTTAAACCAAATTCATTGGTTATAAATAGTATAGATGTGAACCAACTGAATTAGGGTAAAAGTATTGTAGATTCGTAGGTCCAATTTTGGAGTTATAAGCTGTTCGGAGTGCCTGAAATCTAGTACTGCGCGAGTACTGATGTGGCGCTTGACGGGGGTATTGGAGTGTGTACGCTTGGCGGTGTGGGTTGTCCCGCCATGCGGTGCCTGCAAATGTTGGTGGTTCTGAGGCACTGTACGCCTAGCAGTACGCATCCCCCACCAGGCGGTCTAGAGGCTTGTTGCGTTTAGCGCGTCGTGAGCAGTGGCAAGCAGTTTTGCTGCAGCAAATTAGTGTTATGCTTGTTATGATGTGCGTGATCTCCAAGGCTTCTATGATACCTTAATGGTCGGCTTGCTGGTGTTCTTTGAGTTGTGGCTCAGAACGTATCCCTTGAGTTAAGCTCGGGATAGGGGTTAAACATGTGATATTCCTTGAGTTGAGCTCGGAATGACATCCCTAGAGTTGAGCTCGAGATGACGGATGAACACGAGGAACTCTTGAGTTGAGCTCGGGTTGGCGAGTGTTACAGGTGAGAGTGTGCTGGTTGTGGCCAGTACAGATGGGTCCGGATAGATTGCCCTCCTCAGTATTTGGCTGACGAGTTTGGTAGTCTTGGGACGTTACGAACTTTGTTCGTATTGGGAACTCCACCTAGCGTTACGGTGTATGATCCGTAGCATGATTTCCCGCACGTGCTCTATCGGTTGTGGCCGATAGGTATGGCATAAAGACATCTTGAGGTAATCCCTAGAAGAAGTAGAACACGGTTCACATGGTTGTGGCCATGTGGTGTGACATCAAAGGATGAAAGTCCTTTGTTGTGATTGAGTGATATATATATATATATATATATATATATATATATATATATATATATATATATATATATATATATATATATATATATATATATGTATATATATATATATGTGTGTGTGTGTGTGTGTGTGTTATATGTATATGATTTATTTTGTTAGCTCACCCTATTTGCTTGTGTTTGGCGATGATCGTGTACATGATACACGAGAGCAAATGATGTTGTAGGTGGATCTGGTGGGGCTTAGCAACGGAGCGGGGATAGCTTGGGAGCTTTTATGATTTATGGCTTTGAAATAAATTGTAAACACTATGGATGTTTTATGTTATTTTGAGTTTCATAAATTATGGAATTTTGGACTATTCATAGATTTAATAAAGTTTAAAATTTCCCCCCGTTTCGAGAAATGATGCTTTAATAAATGAAGTTGATGTAATATTTCTTTACTTTTTATTTAAAATCCGTAATATCCTGACGATATGTTACAAGGGTTGCTTTACACAATGTGTTTATGGATTGGTATTGTGTATAATGAGTCAATTGTGTTATGTTATTGTGTATGTATGATAAGTGAATTGTAATCTAAGTGTTGCGTTACTGTGTATGTATGATGAGTGAATTTTAATCCAAGTGTTGTGTTATTGCGTATGTATGATTACTAAAAAAAAATCAAAACTGGTGGGCTAGCCCACCCTGTTGCGGGATGGGTTCAATGTTTTAGCCCGCATCAATACTATGGGCCAACCCTACCTGTGTGAGAACTAAAAACTGGTTTTATCACAATGGTGGTTTTATAAATAGAGAAACTACAATATTTAATAATAAAAGGTTTGAGTTATATATAGGGTTTTAATAATTGGGCTTCCTTTTATAAAAATCACCCTCTCTCTATAAAAATTTCCTCTAAGTTCCATGTACCTTTTCTCTTTGTTTTTTACTCCAGTCTTTATCTGATTGGACATCAGAGACATAAGATTGCTCCCAGCGAGAAGCTCTACAAAACCCACCTATCAGAAAGTTAAATAAAGTAAGTTCTTGAGTTGCTCCTTTTATGTATTATATGTCTTGGGTCGCATGTGAGCTCTAGAGCAATGCATGTGACTCAAGGTCGCTCTTGGTTACTTTTTGTTGTTCTCTGATCCTAATGGTAGTTTTAGAACTCTAATTTGGAATGTCATTTTTATCTAGGGGATCCTGTGTGTTTTGATATTCTAAGGAAATCCTTGTTTGGGGGAAACACCCTTGGCTAAGGGGAGGGAAACTAACTTTTACTATACTACATTTAATGACTTAATTGACTGATTGTAGATGAAAAATTGAAATTATAGGATTTAATTTATGTATTGATTTGAGTTGTGAAATTGGGAAGCAAAATTTCTAAGTGCATATTTAGGGTATGTGATCAATTTTAGTGATGTTTCGTGTGTTGTATTGCAAAGATGTTGGATTAAACAAGGTTGACAATATTGGGTGTGATTTTGGCATGGGATGGAATTGGTATGAAGCGTTTAAATTAAATTGTGATTGCTTGTTTATAGAATTGAAATGGTGGAACAGATAGTGAGAATTAAGGCTTTGTACAATTGAGTTCAAGTTTTACTTTTAAAAAGAAAATCTTATTTCTAATCAAAACCGAAAAATCTAAAAGCTGTGGAAAAATCCACATGTCACTTGTGGAACTCGTTAGTGTGAATTATGCATCCTAGAGCCAAATCCATGGGTTGCGGGAAAATCCATAGGTCACTTATGGAACCTTCTGTTTGCTTTCTTCACTTTTAACATGAGCATGCACCTCCTCTATGTTATGTGTGACATTTGTGTTTTTCTTTGTGTTTCATGAAATTTTACTAGTTATTCTTGAACGTTGATGTTTTAAGGTGCTTATTGCATGGAATTATGATGATGTATTAAAGCTTTCTAATATAAGTTTGACGATGTATGAAGCTTATTTGAACAGAATGTGGTAAATCTTGTAGATACAAATAATACTCGTGAGAATGAAGGTTTTGGGGGATATATGACTTGATAAGGAGGTGTTAAAGTGTTTGAGGCAAGTTTTATGTGGATTTAATGTTGTGTTTGAATTGTATGGTCATATAATTCCTAAGGAGGAATGGTAGTGTTATGCATTTACTAGTGACACTCTTTGGAAGCTATCCTTATATTCTACTAGACTCTCATACTATAGAGGAAGAAGTCTAGGTGGTAAAGAGGGAATGAGGTTCCTATAATTAGTCTTGGAGTCGTAGACTCCATTTCTATTAGGCTATAATGTGAACTCACTTTGTCATGAAAGAAGGAGACCATGTACCATTACTAGAATTTGTAACACTAAGGATTTCATTTTACATGACAAAGCAAGGGTTATAGGGTCCGAGTGGATGCATAAATCCAAATAAACGAGTTTAGGACATAATTATGTAAATAGATGAGAATTGTTTTGTAGTATATGAATTGAACAATTGCTAATTTAGTTGTAATAACTCTTATATATTATTGTATATGAATATCTAAGTTATCATTAGTTTACCCTTCTTTATTTGTTGATTATTTACATCTCTTTTCCAATGATCGCTTTTATAGCATGAGCAGATGAGGTTTCAGGTGGTGTTGGTGCTAGTCGTAGGCTGAGGAATGTCTTTTGGAGTTTCTATGGGATGATGTATATTGACGGGCTAACTTAGGGTCCAACTTTTCCAGCAAGAATACTGGGTTTGTTATAGTGCAACAAGGTCATATCCATGAGGATTTGGTAACCAGATCAATAGTCTATAATTTGACTCAAAGTTTTGCAATGGAACAATGACACTATTTTTTGTTTTGATATTATTAAAGATAAACTAAATAAATATATGAGAAATGTGATGTTGATTAGGATGTCGGGATTAAACTTGGCCTCTTAACTTCAAATGTATTGCCCTTTAATTATCTATATATTATGTTCTTTATCTTAGTGTTCATCGAAGTACACTTAATTGTAGAACTAACTACATGTCTATCCATTAGAACCTAAGGGTGTCAGATGCAGGATTTCACAATCCAGGTGGAGGAACCCTTACTTTGAGAACAAGACTCTTTACACCAATTGATCTCGCATTCTATGTTTGGTATATGCCAAGGGTCAGGAAAATTTATTGGTTCTAAACACTAGACCAGATGTCTTTGCATCTAGTGCTGATGAGGTGTGATGATTGGCCATAATACAGAGAGAGTTTAGAAGTTACATTTAATCCCAACTACAGAGCAATTAGTTGCTCATGATGATGAATACAAGATGAACTTAGAGTAACATCCTTCCTTCCATATCTATGTACTAATATACTATATGAACTACAATAATCTAAGAGTTTCTCTCTCTGGGATAGTATACAAATTCAGCATGAATAAACCCAGTGGTCACGCCCTGTATTTATAGAATTTAAGGTGCTGCTCTAGCTTCCATCTTTGAAGTTTAGCCATGGAGGTTTCCTTCCAAAGTTGGTTTCTTCCCAAGCTTGGGCATCCATCTTTTGCAGGTCAGCAATGGAGGTTTCCCTACCTTGGAGGTTTCCCTTTGATGCTCAGCTTCAAATTTAGAGCTGCATGTTTCTTTACAGTGACATTTTCTTAAAATGTGACTTAAGCGTCAAATTTCGCTGCTCGCCGCAGGCTTAAAATTTAACTTTCTCAGTTAATCTTTTGGCTTGAGCTGTAACTTTTAAGGCTCAACACCAACTGTATAATTTCCTTCATTTTACCTACAAAATAGCACAAAATGTATTAAATTCCACGTTTTTAGATTTGCCCATTACCTCATTCTGTAATTATGCAAAATTAGGGCAATTCTAATGATTTTTATATTTATTTAGTGCAACATAAGTATCTAAATGATATGCAATTTAACTAATACTAGACACCTGTCAACATGACCTAACTTTAGCTTTTTTCTTGTCCCCAAGCAAAGCTTGAAACATTTCCACGTAATGATTTCAAAAGATTTGATCATGGTTGGTTTAGGAACTCATAGTTCACACTTTATAAAAAAAATAAGAGAAATGCAATCATGTCATGTGTTTGTAAGTGTCTAAGTTTAGATTATAGAGATTACTATGAAATTGAAAGTATTAAGGAAAGAAAGAGTGATGAGGGTGTACATTCATGACTACATCAAAGATGTTTTTCCTTCTTAATTCTGAAAGTTTGGGGAAATGAGTGATAACCATAGGTAGTTGTAGGGATGTCAACAGGGCGGGTAGGGTAGGAGTAGTAGCTCCCCCGTACCCTACTCGCTGGATAAATATTCGCCCCGTACTCGTATCCATATCCGTCGGGTATCCGTTATGCGGGTACCTGCCTATTTTTTTCATATCTGCGGGTATTCACGGGTACTCGCGGGTATTTATAAAATTATTTAAAAAACAAATATTTAATCATAAGTTCAAATAAAATAAAATAAAATACATCACTATCATAAATTTTAAATAAAGTTCAAATAAACTCAAGTTCATACAAGTCCAAATAATTATAAAAGTAAATATTAAATGACGTTCAACACAATGAAAATTTTTTAATTAGTATTTTGATAAAAAAAGTCCACTTTCTCCAATTGATTCCTAAAGAATAAACAAAAATAAACAAATAATAAACCTCAATTATCACGTGCCAAGTATTCTTATTTTGATTCCATCATTTGACAACAAGCATACCATAAACGTCATTGTCTATATAGGATTTGATGTATATGCCTAATTTCAAATAAAGGAAAGAGAAGACAAGATGTGCAACTTAGAAAAATTTCGGCCAGAATGTTTTTTACTAATATATATATATATATATATATATATATATATATATATATATATATATAAGAGGGTACTTTTGTGAATTAAAGTTTAGCGAGTACGGGTATCCACGAGTACGGATACTATGATACCCGTACTCGCCCCGTTAACATGCAGGTATAAAAAATACACGTACCCGTAGGTAGCGGGTATCCATTTTTAATATTTGTTTCCTACCCGTTGCGGGTTTTATCCGTGGATACCCGCGGGTATGGATTTTTTTTGACATCCCTAGGTAGTTGTTATAAAATGGGTTATGTAGTTAGTAGATTTTGTGAGTGCCTATATAAAAGTGTTAGGATTTGTTAGAGGGGTGAGAAAGAGTTACAATTTGAGTTGTGTTGCCATTGCCAGTTCTAGTCATGTTTCTGCCTATATGGTTTGTGTGTAGTGTTCAATCGTAGTAGAGGAACACAAATTCATGGTGAACTTAAGCTACTTACCTTTGCAATGTTTTTCCTATTTGTAGGTGAGGAAAGCTGAGTTAGGATTGCGTGAGTTGGGGAATGATGTTGGAATCAAAAGGCATACCTTGGATTAAACATGAATTTCAAAAGGAGATTTTGGAAAGGTAATTCTTCGGATGAAGCAAAAGTTGGCAAGAGAAGAGGAGTCCTTAAGGTTAGTGTGTGAGAGATGTTAGTGTAAACATAACAAAAAGTTTAAGTACATGAGAAATGTCTACTTTCAAGTTGTGTTAAGGTTGGAGTGCGAAAAGATTGTGGAAGGCTGGAATATTAAGCGTAGGAGGGCAGTGGTCCCAAGGTACATATAAAAGGGAGAATTCATCTTTAGTGCATAACACTAAGTGACATAGAGCTTTAAGGACCAACCAAGTAGGATGGTATTTTCTAAGGAGAGAAAATCGTTTGCTAGTAAGGGTAATGTATCGTAGGATCTTTATGCGAAATCCAACATAAAAAAGAAAGTGGTTGAATTCTATTATAACTAGTAGTAGCAAAGTGCATAGCAGAATGGATATTCCAAGTAGAGAGGTTCACATTTGATAAAGGTTTGTTCTCAGACTGAGGTGCAATGTGTAATGTGCTAGAAGGAAAGGCACACCGCCAAGTTTTATCCTTAAGGGGAAAATTGGCTAGTGTTGTCAGAGCACATCCAAGTGAGGAAGTAAATGGAAAGTCTTAAGTAGTGGAAGGGTGTACACAACGGTTACTGATAAAGTGGTTAAAAGTATAGGTCTAACTCAAAGATACAAGTCACAAAAAAGATAGTTGAACAAAGGATTTTGGTTTAGTTTGGAAGCGTACACTCCTTAGTATCACAAGTATTGAAAATGAGTTAGGCTGCTGGCAAGGGAGGTCGAGGTCGCGCTTGTTTTCACTATAGAAGATAGTTTTCATGGTGTCGTATGTCTTGTGGTGATCAAGGGATACAATTCAAGACCGATTTGATTTGTGATCCTTTTCAAGTTGTACATATTTCAGGAGGTGGATCGATACGCATCCTTGTGGATTATGGTGCCAAGGAAATGGTGTTCTTTGATTCAAAGAAGCTAAAGTCAGGGGTTGCACATTAGGTGGATGACAAGTGGACGTGTGGAGTCACGTTTTTTGTGTTTGAGATGTTTAATAGAGGCTGATGGAAAGTAAATGTAAGGGATCTGAGTTGTGGAAGGGTTTCTAGATATTTTTCTGAAGCATGTGCTAGAACGACAACCTAGAGGAGAGGTGTAGTTCACTATTGACATGGTGTTGGGAACATGACCATATTTAGTAGCTCCTTATAGAATGGCTCTTGCTGAGTTGGTAAGGTTGAATAAGTGATTGTGTGTCATTGAAGGAAGAAGCTTCAAGTGTCTTGTTAGTTTTATAAGTTTATGCGAATGTGTGTTAATCAGAGTGGCGTAGCGGAAGGATGGTAGGTTATGTTTCTCAACAATGGGAGGTGCATGAGAAGAACTATCTTACTCATGAAGAAAACTAGGTGTTATCCTTATGAAATTAGTAAAAGGTGTTTTGTGATCACCAATAGTTAAAAGTGCTGGGTTGATCGAAAAAAGGTGGACAAGAGACAAATGGAGTGAATAAAGTTATTATAATGTTATGGGTTTCAATGTGGTATTTTTTTAGGAGTGAAAATGTAATAGTAGATGCTTTAAGTAGAAAGAGAATTCAAGTTATGGGTTTTATGGTAGAGGAGTATAAATTAGTATAAAAGTTTAAGGAGATAAGTTTTGAGTAAAGTTGTGAGGAGATTTCATTAGTATAGGCATTTATCTATAACTAATGAGTTCCTTAAAATGGTAAAGGAAAGATCATCACATGATCTTAGTTTGAAATGTATCATAAGGCTGCTAGGTTCAAATACAAGAACACATGGATCATGGTGGCGTATCCGTGTCCAGGACAAATCTGACACGGATACGTCTTGATGAGCTAAAAATCTGGACTACGCCTTAATGGCATCATTAATGCAGTTTTCATCTGATTCTTCGTTGATCTTTATATCATTATCTCTAATATTAACAACCCAATGATAATAGTAACAAACCAAGCCAATGACCAATAACAAACCACGTAAACATATATTTATATAAATTTATTAATCATGTTTCCTTTAATTTAACTTATCAAAAAGTTTTTATTTTATTTCTTTGGCACTTCTTTTTTTAATATTAACAACCAGAATAAAATAGATTTAAATACTTTTTTAATTGATTAATTATTATTCAATTTTTCTTTAAATTAAATTTTCAAATAAAGATTACAATAAATAAAAATAATTAAAATAAGATACAAGTTAAATTTTAAAATATTAATAACAAATTTTTTACAACTAATAAAATATAACAGTAGTTTTAAAGAAATATAAACTATAAAATTAAATATTTATATGTAAAACAAGAATTAAAAAAACACAATAGCTTAACTATATGTAACATTGCAATAGTTTAAAAAAAATCGTTAGTCATATAATTAAAAAATAAATGAAAATTTTAAAATCAAAATGTACAATTATTTTGTTTTAAGTTTATATTTTCTTATTTTTGTTTGGATAATAGGCAAATTAATAATAACTACCAACCATGAATAATAACAATCTACGTATCATTGAAGGTGTAGAAGAAAAATTATTTGAAATGACATTCAATTCTTGTTATTTTGGAGGTATTTGACATATTATATTTTATAACTTCTTTTATCGACTTTTTAAGGTATTCTTCTTTTTAAAGTATTTTTATTTCTTTTATAGATTTTTTTACTATTGTTTGCTTGATGTTGATTTTGTTTATTTATAAAGCAAATGTAATATTTTATTTATGGTTAGGTGAGTAGAGAAAAAGCCAACACCAATACCAAATTCTTTTAGTTCTAACTGAAAAATTTCAAGTAATTTTATTTCAAAAGATGTTCAATAAGTTGATTATGTGCCTTTATGGGCATATGTCACTTTATTAAGCAAAGGAGTAGAAGAAGGGGCAATAATAGATAGTCTTGCAATTTTTGTCAAAAAAATTAAAAGTTTTTATTCTAGAGTAAAAGCTCATTTATTGAAAATTCATGGGTTTGGAATTAATGTGTGCTCAAAGGTCAATGAAGGATATTTGGTTGAATTGAAATCGGTTGTTGAATTAGCAGAAAATATAGTAAAACCTAAGTATATTCCCTTGCCCACTGAAGATAGACATGAAAATAGTTCATTAAAAAGAAGGAATAATGGTCCCTTAGCGAGGGCATTCAACATGGAGGACAAAGAAATCTCAATCCTTTCATAGTTAGAATGTTTTATTCTTTTGGATTGCCTTTTAACCTTTCAAGAAACCCATATTAAGTCAATTCATATTTGTTAGCTGCAAATCATAATGTTAGTGGTTTTGTCCCTCCTTAATACAATTCATTTAGGACAACCCTATTAGAACAAGAGAGAGCACACATTCAAAGGTTACTCAACCCAATCAAATCAACTTGGAACAAAAAGGGGGTTAGCAATAGTATCTAGGATAGACAGATTTCCAAAGGAGACCTTTAAATAATTTTATGGCCACAAGTAAGGGGGCTCCTATTTTTTAAAAAATGGTTGATGCTTCTGATGAAATAAAGAATAAGTAGTACATAACTAACAAAATGAATGATGTTATTAAAGAAGTAATGGAACAAAATGTTGTGCAAGTTATAACAAATAATGCTCCTATGTGCAAAGTTATTGGAATGATCATTGAAGGTTTATTTCCTAAATTTTTTTGGACACCTTATGTTGTGCATACATTAAATCATGCCTTGAAGAACATATGTGCAACAAAGAATGTTGAAGGGAATGATGTGGTTTATGGTGAGTGTAGTTGGATTACAAAAATTATTGATGATGTTTCATTTATTAGGAATTTTATCATGAATCACTCCATGAGATTAGCAATTTTCAATCGTTTCTCACATTTGACGTTACTTGTTGTTGTGGATACATGCTTTGCATCTGCTATAGCGATGATGAAAAGGTTTAAATTTTTGAAACCTTCATTGCAATTAAGGGTGGGCAAAAAATTTGTTTTGCCTTATCTGATCCACTTTTGATCTGATCCGATCTAAAAAAAACCCATTTTTTAAAATCTGGATTTTAATTTTGATCCATATGTCATCATTTTCTAAATCAGATTTTTTGTTTTACTTTTATAGATTTTAACATTTGGATTGTCTAAGCTTTTTTATTTGGATCCAAACAAATTTGAGCCAAATCTGAATTGCATTATCTACCACCTAAAACCTGAAAACCCCTCCTCTAATCCAAAATTTCAATTCACTAAACCCTAACTCCGAATTTTTTTTTGGAATACGTTGAAGAACCATAAAATCCTAAATCATTGTTTCTCTTCTTTCTTCATGTAACACAATATATTTGTTACTCGATCTCCTTTCTCATTCTTGTTGCTCCTTGTTGTTTCTCCTTCTATCCCTTTTTCATTCCTTTTTTCTATTGACTCCAATTTCAGATTTCGCTTCAGAAAATGCAATAAAAATTCAAAGTGGTACTACGATAGTGGATTTGGTAGATTTTGCTCGAGATTAAGATCAAAGTCAAGGCACGCGTGTTTTTGGAAGCTTGTTTTCAAGTATGCAACCCTTCATCTTAGGTTGTGCATTTGATAGCTTTTTTGATTGGTCGCGTATGAAATATTGTCATCTGGATAGCTTGCCTACACAAGAATATGAAGTTTCTACATAGATTTGTCTGTACGAATTGCATTTCTTCTGATTTTTTGTTGCACTCAATGTCTCAACGCAATAGATCAAATGGGTGTTATATTCTTTTTATTTTAACTAAGTGTCATTTGAAGTTTGTACTACACTATTAAAATATCTATACAAAGGTAAGAGAATATACACTAAGTTATAAGTTGCTTGAGATGCAAATCTGAGGTTAATAAATACTTTTAGTATTGATTTTTGCTTGTTAGGGTCAGTTTTGACTTGTGTTAAATCTATGTTTTCTTACAATGTTAACCACCACCATCATAACTTATATAAGTTGAAGCTATTATGATGAAAGTAAAAGATCCAAGAGAAAGTAAAACAAATGGCTTGATTTAGAATTACACAAATTTGGATTTGGCATGAGATTTTAGAGAAAGAAAGTATATATATTATATTTGTGGAGTGTGCACTCCACGGGATAGTGGCCATTAAAGTAAAGTGTGTAATTAATAAATTGGAGTGAGGAGTGTGTAATCCATATGAAAGCTACAGGCTACGCACTTTCCTCCACGAAAAACAACCAAAATTTAGTGTTTAAGTTCATGTTTCTGCAATTTAAAAAGCATTTCCCTAAAAGTGACTCTAATGATATTTGGCTTTCTTTTAATGTGCTATCATTACTCTTTTTCTAATTTTTCCTTGTATATTGGAATAATAGCCATTTGCTGAGTGTCTCTGTACACTATATTTTTTGAGTTTTTACTTGTTTATGTTGTGCGTGTGTAATTGTTATTCAATATCTTAAAAATTAGAATTCTTGAAACCAATATCTAAATTTTAAGTGACATCACCCAAATAAATGAAATGTATAAAGGCTAATTATACATTCACCACTGCCCCTAACAATTGGGTACTTTCTTCTTGCACTCCACATTTTTTTGCTTATTTTATCCTTTCTGGATTCTGGACTCTACAATTTTGATGTAATTTTTTGACTTTTACATTTTTCAATTTCAAAACTTTTTGGATTGTATAATTTGAAAGTAAAAATAATTTCTGGATTTTGGTTTGCACAATCTGAAAGCAGAAAATGGCTTGTGAACTATACAATCCAGATAATTTTTTTAAGGAAAAAAATGAATTTCATAATGTATAATTTGGAAGAAATTTTTATCATCTGGAGTGATCTTGAAAGAACAAAATGGCTGAAAATATTGAATATTTAATCTATATTTATTTCCCTAAATCGTATAATTTACACTGTAAAATAACATGACAAGAGTTAGTGGACTGTTAGTTTTAGTCAGATAATCTGCTATGAAACAAATTAGTGTAAGCTTGTAAGATCCTATATGTTGCAAAAAGATAATAATAGACTCTTGTGTATATTATAAGTGCAACGGAACAAATCCACTCCATATTGTCATAAATGCTGTTTATACATTTCACTATCTGTTTGTGTTGATACAAATGCCTCCGTTTTTGTTAATACATCTAAATTTGTTGATTTCTCATATCTACTAGGTTGTGTTTTTGGTTAGTCATTGTTGCGATATTGTTCTACAAATGTCATTAGTGCGTGAAGAAGATAATTGTTCTGTCTCAAAACCAATTGAGCATGCACTTTCTATCCCACTAGTTGTTAGTGGTTCCATAAATGTGAGACCCCCTTCTCATGAAGGACGGGAAAATCGATCTAAAGCTTGGAATCATTCATTCAACTAGAACCTAACTCAGATAAGCGGGCTCAATGCAAGTATTGGATGCTGTTATTCGATATGAGAAAGGAACAACTTCATGCGTAATCATATATTGAGATGTCCAAATAACCCCAATAAAGAAGTAAACAAGAGGCAAAAAGCTAGTGCATCTTCAACAATTGATGGGAACATTAACTCTCCTTCTTATGGTAGATTTGACCAACAACTTTGTCAAGAAGAACTAGTAAAAATGTTTGTGGAAGTTGAACTTCCCTTTCGGTTTGTAGAGCATGTTGCTTTTAGAAGGTATTCAAATGCTTTGCAACCAAGATTTAAGATCCCACCACGCCATACCTTATCACGAAATATTGTAACATTCTGGAATGCAAAGAAGGTATATTTGAAGAATTTTCTTTCTCAGCATTGTCAGAGTTTGTCTAACTACTGATACATGGACTTCACCTCAAAATCAAAGTTATATGTGTTTGACAGCCCACTTCAACGACAAAGATTGGAATTTTCATAAAAGGATTTTGAATTTTCGTCAAGTAATAAGTCATACTGGAGAGGCCAAGTCATAAATGGGTTTGAGTCGCGTTTTGACCTTGACAGTAGATAATGCTACATCAAATGACACAGGAGTTCAACACTTGAAGAAAATACTATTGTCTTGGAATAACATGGTTTTGAAAGGTGACTATATTCATATGTGTTGTTGTGCACATATTTTGAACTTAATTGTGAGTTGTGGGCTAAAAGAGATTGATAATTCTGTTTTGAGAATTCGTGTTGTAGTGAAATACATTCGATCATCACCTTCAAGATTTATGAAATTCAAAGAGTGTGTTGAAAGACAAAATATTGAATATAAGGGTCGTATTTGGTTGGTTGTTGAAACAAGGTGGAATTCAACCTATTTGATGTTAGATGTTGCTTTCAAGCATAAAAATGCATTTGATCAGCTTGAGTTTTATGATACAAAATATGCTACATATAAAATGGCTGCAAAAATGGAAAAAAAATAATGGGAGATATTGGGGTGAACCTAATAAGTTTAATATGTTGTTGATTTTTGTTGTCTTAGATCCTAGATACAAAATGAGTTATATGAATTGGGCAATTGATCAACTTTCTGATCCTGAAAAAACAAATGATGGATGTGTGTTCAAGTCAAGATTGAATATTTCTTTGAATTTGTTGTTTGATGAATATAAAAGTCGAAACGAAGCTAGAAGTGATACACAATAACCACATGCAAAGATACCTTCTTATAAACATGATCTGTATGGTTGGAACAAATTTTTGCAAACAACATGATTAACCTCTTCGAACAAATCTGAGCTTTAAAAGTATTTAGAGGAAGAGCTTGAAACAAGTGAAAATTTGAACATTCTCGATTGGTGGAAAATTAATTCATGTAGATTTCCAATCCTTTCAAACATAGCACGAGAGTTATTAGCTATTCATGTTTCTATTGTAGCATCTAAGTCTGCATTTAGCATAGGAGGAAAAGTGCTTGATCCATATTGTAGTTCTTTATCACATCAAAAGGTGGAGGAACTTATATGTACACAAGATTGGTTAAAAGACACGCCTTTACCATCATTATTGGACTATGATTTTGAAGAGCTTGAATGTGCTGACCAAGAGGTATGTTGATGTTTCAATTATGTAATAATATTACAGTTAAATATGTATTAAGTAATGATAATCTTTTCATTTCTTATAGAGTTGATTTCTCAAGAAAATGTTGACCACAACATGAATTTTTTGAGTTAAAGCTCAATCCTCATGCCTCCAATCAATAAGTACATTAACTATTTTCTTTAGTAGATTAATAAATGTTGATTTAATAAATGTTATTTTCTAACTTGTTTGAAAAATGTACAGGTGGAAAAAATATGTAACAATGATTGTTATTGTTATGGTGGGATATGGATACATGTGGTGGAAAGTAATGTCTTTTATACATTCAATCATTGATTTAACTAACTTGATGTTATAATGATACCTTCAATGATAAAAAAATGTTTACTTACAGGTACATTTGTGGTGAATGGACTTTTGATATGGAGATCGATAGTGATAGTATGTCCAATAACTCTCAATGTTTCCCCTTACAATGACTTTTTATTTTAAGTTTTGATGTTTATTGGAAATTCTAGTTACTACATTTATACTAACTGAACTTTTGGTACAGAGATGTTTATTTTAAGTTTTGATGTTTACTGGAAATTCTAGTTACTACATTTGTGGTTAATGGACTTTTGATATGGAGTTGTTTATTTTAAGTTTTGATGTTTATTGGAAATTCTAGTTAATACATTTATGGTGAATTGTAGTTGTTGATCATGAATGTGGACAATTTTAAGTTGTCAAATCAAGTAGAATAGTTTTTCTATGTATATGAGCTTGCAAATATTTGACTAATCACAGGTTGCAAGTTTTACATATGACGATCCACAATGAATAAATTGAAGTAGTGAATTTCTTAGTTTTTTAAATATTAAGAATTTACATAAATATTATGATTAATTTTTAATATTTATTGTATTTTATATATTGTTTAACTTTTTCTATATTTATATATTAAATAAATAGTTATTATATTTTTAAAAATATAAAATTAAAATTAAAATTAGAGTTATTGAGAAAATAAGTAAAATATGGATTTACAAATGGATGTGGATTTAAAACTGATCCAAATATTTGGATCTAGATTTAAAAAAAAAAAAAATCCAAAATGGTTTCACAACAAAAACAGATTTGGATCTAAAATCTGGTTCAATTTTCTGGATCTGGATTGGATCTAGATTGGATCTTCAAAAATCTGATCCATGATCACCCTTAATTGCAATCCATGGTGATTAGCAAAGAATGGAGTTCCTATAGAGTGAATGATGTCTATTAAAGAATTTGTTTGAATGACGTATGGTGGGACAAAGTTACATATATTTTGGCTTTCACTTAGCCTATATATAACATGCTTAGAGCCTTTGATAAATATAGTCTCACTCTTCATTTGATTTATGAGTGGTGGGATACCATGATAGAAAAGGTGAAGACAATTATATATAGGCAAGAAGAAAAAGAAGTAAATGATACATCAACATTTTATGAAGTTGTTTACAATATACTAATAGCAAGGTGGACTAAAAGTTGCCCTTCTCTCCATTGCATGGCTCATTCTTTGAATCCTAGGTAAATGTATATTATCAATACTTTTTTTAATAATTTGTACCTATATAATTGGAAAGTTACTAACTTTTATAATATATTTCTTTCTCAAAATTTGTATTCATAGGTATTATTGTGAAGAATGGCTTCAAGAAAGTTTAAATAGGATCCCCACAAATGAGAATAAAAAGATTTATATGGAGAGGAATAAGTGTTTGAAAAAGTTTTTTCACAACTAGTAAGGAAAGACAAAAGGCTGCACTTGAATATTTTGATTTCTCATCAAAATCAAAAATATTTTCTTCTTTTAACACAATTGAAGATATGTATATATTAGATCCTAAATCTTGGTGGGTGATGCATGGTTTTTCTGCCCCTTTCCTTCAAAAGCTAGCATTAAAACTTCTTGTGCAACCTTTCTCATCATCTTATTGTGAAAGAAATTGGAGTACATATTCATTCATTCACTCATTAAAAAGAAATAATTTGGATTCTAAAAGAGCAGGAGACTTAGTTTATGTGCATACTAATTTGAGACTTTTGGCTTGGAAGAATGAAAAATACAACCAAGGGAGTAGTAAGATGTGGGACATTAGTGGAGATACATGCGATGACTTCGACGACATTAGAAATCTTAGAGTGGCAACATTATCTCTTGATGAAACAAATATGGAAGCTACCTTATTTACATATGATATTCAAGGAGGAGATGGAATTGATACCATTCCTATTTCTAGGCAATAAACAATAAATAGTGATTTACAATTTTCATTTGTTAAATTATTTAAAACTATTGTTTGTCATTTTTAATTCATATATTGAGTTTAATATATTTAGTATATTCAATTTAGATAATATTTATTAATAAAATTTTCAACTGTGGTATGATTTAAAACAAATTATAATAACATCGTATATTTTTCAAATATAAAATTAATCGTTATATCGAAAACGTGTCGTATACTATATTTTTTAAGATAATATGAATCACCATATCAAATCCATGGGTTGTGGAAAAATTCATAGGTTACTCGTGCAACTCTTTATTTGCGTTCTTCACTTTTAACATGAACTCACACCTCCTCTTTGTTATGTGTGACATTTGTGTTTTTCTTTGTGTTTCATGAAATTTTACTAGTTGTTTTTGAACATTGATGTTTCATGGTGCTTATTACATGGAATTGCGGTGATGTATTAAAGCTTTCTAATATGAGTTTAATGATGTATGAAGCTTATTTGAATAGAATGTGGTAAATCTTGTAGATACAAATAGTACTCGTGAGAATGAAGGTTTTAGGGCATATATGACTTGATGAGGAGGTGTTAACATGTATGAGGCATGTTTTATATGCATTGAATGTTGTGTTTGAATTGTATGATCATATAATTCCTAAGGAGGAATGGTATGACAAGTAAGTCTAGTGTTATGCATTTACTAATGACACTCTTTGGAAGTTATCCTTATACTCTACTAGATTCTCGTATTCATATAAAGGAAGAAGTATAGGTGGTGAAGAGGGAAGGAGCTTCCTATAACTGGTCTTGGAGTCGTATACTCCATTTCTATTAAGCTATAAGTGAACTCAATGGTCATGGGAGAGGGGACCATGTACCATTATTTGAATTTGTAACACTGAGGACCCCCTAATTTTATGTGCTCATGATTTTATAACTCTAAAAATTTATATTATTTTTCTAATGATTTCATTAGTTACTTATTATTTTTAAATATTTTTAGCATCTCGTTTTACCCTTTGTAAATCAAATTAACTAAATTTGAGAAATTACAATATCAAAATATTTAAAAATGCCTATACACAACAACATTGTGTGTGTTTACATTAGTCATATCTAAATCAATTAATGCTCTTTAGGATATCTTTTTTCCTTTTATGATTGAGCTCAAACTTGATTTTGAATTACGCTCTCTTCAATGTTTGTTGATTGTCTTGTTAAGGAAACTTTGTGCAACTTGATTCTCCATTTGAATCATTAGAGCAATAATATATTTTTTATTAATCAAACAACTCATTCATAATATATTTCTCAATATTAAATCCATTCGAACATTTGATTGAAAAACTTTCTTCTTCAAGAATAATAGTATTTGTTGTAATTCATTTCTTGAATCTTTGTTTCAAACACTTGTATTAATATTTTAATTTGCATGATTAATCAGAGATCAAAAACCTCATATCATCAAAGTATATCATAAAAGTTCAGTATTAAAGATTGTCTAACGCTTAGGTTGTCTAATGATTTAAGTTGCTTTGGGTTGTTTAAGACTATGGTCCTTAAACACTTGGGTAATCTAATGACTTAGTCATCATCTAACACCTTAGTCGTCTAACACAGTGACTTAGGTTGTCTAAAGACTTCGATCGTCTAATGCATTTACTTGATGATTTCTATCGTTAGATTTGTCTAACACCTTGACTCGTTTAATCCTTAGACTCGTCTAATGCTTAGATTTGGCCTTTGCATATACCAGACTTATTGCTTTCGTGTACACATTCAATGCATTAATATTAATCAATTTAGCGCATGCAAGCAATACTACAAATCATGTATTTTGATCTTCGAACATAATTGATTAGTTTCTCTTTCTTAGTACTTCCATTAGACACTTTTTCTTAGTCGTCTAATCATAGTTTACTTCTAATGAGAGATTTACTCGTCTAGTAGAATGTTTTGTTATCATCAAAACCTTATTAGTTGTTGTAGTTTGCCTATTTTAACAATTTAGTTTTCCATTATTGAATATCATAAATACAACGAAAGAACAAATAAGAATGTGAAAATATAAAAATGAAAACAAAGAGAAAAGAAAATGAAAAAAACTAAAACTCTAAAAATTTGACAAATAACTTTATGTCCCTTTGTTTTGAGCAAAATGAGGCCTTATATAGGCTCTGAAAACTTGAAGCAAATTTGGACCTAATCATAAATTTTAATATGTCCAATGGTGAAGATTTAAGTTAATATACATAAAGGGTAATCCATATGGTTATTTTATAAAATTTCAACAAATTTATCCCAACTTCTTAAAAACATTTTAAAAAGTAGAGTAGTCCAAATGACTTCAAAATACATAATTAAAACAAATATTACAATAAATTTAATTTATTACTAATGAAAAAAATACTAAAGAATGAAAAATTAAACAAATAAAAAATGTATTAATATATACAAAATGTGTTACTATATATACTAGTATACCAATTACATATAATACAACAACTTTTTTTTCCATCTGTATTAGATCTGGTCCACTTACCGGAAGATAACATCATCTTCCAAACTAAAAAAAAATATTGAATATCTCATAAAAAAATTTAAGAAGGTATTTATTTATTTATTTTTAACGAGACTAAGCTAACAAAAGTTGTAGCATGATGTTTACAATCACAGATGATAAATATTTTTATCAGTTTTTTTTTTTTTATTTATGGTAAAGCTGTTCTTTATCACTTTGTTAACTGTACATGGCTTCTGAAACTAGAACATTATATTAAATTAAAAATTTGGAAAATAAAGTCAATTTCAGAAAATATATTTACTCAAAAACTTCATAAACTAAAATCATAATTAGATATATCACATCAACCATGATCCCCCTTCCTTTATAGGTATCTTAAGGAAAAAATATTTTTTCATTGAAATATACTTTAGTATTAAATTTAATTTATTCTTAGAAAAAATTTAAATCATGAATACAATCATTGTGTGATAAATAAACCTTAATTATGTTGTTGTTATATATGATTGTAAACTCTTTTTATTTATTATGGTTTAATTGGTTATGAAGCTGTTGAAAAATTAGAAATAATTATTGTGATTATATAAAATGTATTGGGTGTTATTATTTCCATTCATTGTTTTTTGTTAGATGCATATTAGATATTACATCTTAAGTAGATTCCATGAATTTGATGGTTTACTTTATTTGCGAACACTTCTGATTTTTCGAAAATATCTTTAGTAAAGTGGTAAATAATTTAAATAAAATATATAATTTATTATGGTGAAATGTTTGGATTTGAGAAAATACATGAGCTCTTGTAAACCCCTTTTTTCAGTTTATAATTCGTTGGGCCTGGCCTTTTCGTAGGCCCAAGGTTAGCCCCTCTGAAGGACCCCAATACCCTACCAGCCCCCTCACTTTCTCACTTTTCCTTTGTTTCAGAAAAACAGTTTCCTCTCACCTCTCTCTACGAAAGCATAAGCTTTACTAGGGCATAGAGAAAACTCCATCTTCGAACTAGTTCAGTCGTTCTCTTCTGGTAAGTTACTCCTTGGACCTGTAGTGGCCTTTTCCTTCTCCTTTTCTAGTTGGGTGCTCTGTTGCGTTTAAGATTCACTCTCTTACTCTAGTGGGTCATGGGGTTTTGTTTCAGTTCACCATCCTAGTCTGTGGAGCCGTTGTGCCTAAGTCGTGCTCTTTAAGTTGATGTCCCTTTTCTTGTATCAAAAAGGTAAGGGAAGCTAGTTCGTAAATTTTTAGTACTTGATATATTTCTGCTCTATTTCATGATTGGGATGATTTAAAAGTGTTGTGCTTGTATGTGAATAAACTGTTTGGTGGATGTTGTTTGTTTGTGGTGCTGCATGTGTGAAACAGTGGGGGAGAACTGGTATTCTCGCCTAAACGAGCTCGCCTCGCCTAGGCGAGAATAGTAGGAAGCTCGCCCTGGTGCTGCTCGAGAATCTCCCTCAGGCGACCAAAGCTTGTTTTGAGCGACGCGTTATCTCGCTCAGGCGAGAATGGCTCGCCCAAGCAAGTACTCGAGGAAAGCCAGTGTACTCTGTTCGCATCCTCGTTTAGGTGAGGGGTTTTATTTTTTTTAGGCGAATGACGATCTTGCCCAGGCAAGCTGGACTCGCCCAAGCGAGGGCTCGCAGAGTGCCACTGTTCCAGGTCTCGCCTAGGCGAGAAGGCCTAGCTTAAGCGAGACAGTCGCTGTAGCTTAGGCGAGGGCTTCTAGCCCAGGCGAGAATAGTGCAGTTTTATGTTTTGG